>Ga0208090_1000001_pt1 | contig 150613 bp, 203 predicted proteins | sample LakMenEpi20Jul12_FD_150718 | JGI IMG/M metagenome (GOLD analysis project Ga0208090, IMG submission 150718) | Freshwater microbial communities from Lake Mendota, WI - 20JUL2012 deep hole epilimnion (SPAdes) | ecosystem: Environmental > Aquatic > Freshwater > Lake > Epilimnion/Euphotic zone ...
CATTCTTTCAAAGTGTTTTTCTATGTTTAGGGTTAAATGTTGGGGAAATACAAAGTGGCCTTTTACAACATATTTGGGAAAAATTAAACCAGACAAAATAAAAGATGCAATATGTTCTTCAACAACATCTTTATATTTAGATGATTTAAACAATAAAAGCTGGCCACTATATACATATCTATGTAATAGACCAATAGTTTCTTATAAAAGCACATGGTTAAAAAATGTTTTAAAAGATAAATCTTTATGTTTTTCAGACGAAGAATCTTTTTTTGAAAATCTTTTGAACATAATTAGAAATCCAGAAATAGCATACGAAAATATAAAAACCAATTCGGAATTTATAAAAAATAATCATTTGTCACACCACAGGGTTTCAGTTATACTAGATGCTATAGGACTTAAGGAGGATTCAATAAAATGTACCAATGTTGCGATGGATCTAACAAAGAAATATTAAGCATTTTATTAGGATATGGCCAATCTCCAGATGTTATTAAAAAGTCTTTATGGTGGATATCTGAAGAACTAAATAATAACGAATATAATGTGATAGCTATAGACGATGGGGAATGTGGTGACATAGCAAAAGAAATGTATAATTATGTTGCAAGAATATGTCCAAAAATAATAAAAATAAATAATGCTGCACTTTTAGAACATTATAAAATAGACTCTATAAGAAAAAGCAAAAAACTTGCTTATGCAATTTGTGAAAAATTTTCTTCCAATAAAAGAATTTACATAAGCCCAAGATCAATATGTTATGGCAAATCCTTTAAATCATTTTGCGATCAAATACAAGACGATAAAGTTGTGCAAATGAGGTCGTACTTAGTGCCGTTATATGTTCAAGAGGCAATAAGTGAGTACTCTTCAAACTTCTGTAGTTTTTTAGCTAATGAGTGTAAAAAACACCCAATATATACTGAAAACTATCCTGAGAAAAACATAGATTATATAACACAATCAACAGTTGATTCATTAGATAATAAAGAAACATTGTTTTCAGAACACGAATGTTTTTATTTAGAACCAAAAGATCCTGATCCAAAAGAACATCTTGAAACAATAGACCTAGAATTAATAGATAAAATCTTGGAAAATTAATGATAATATATAAAGTACCAAAACCAATTTCTATAATTGGAGAGTATTCAACAAAATGCATGATTTTTTCATCGTGTAATTTTAGTTACTTAAGCAAATTTGGAAATGTTAAATCTTTCTTTATAGACAAAAAAACAAAAGACTTTTATAAAAGATGTTTTAAAAATTATAGTACAGCAAAATCAAAAATGTTAAATTTGATAGATTCTGATGATTTCCCTTCTTGTTACACATCTATATTCGGAAAATTTAATTGTATAAATAAATCTTCAACAATATGGAATAATGTCGAAATAGATAGCTCTAGCGATTTTTTTAATAAACTGTTAATATTTCACATAAGAAGAAAATATTTTAAATACAGTAAAGTAAAACCAATAGAAAATTTTAATATTGGAATTATTCATAAAATGGTGGATGATGCTTATAATGCATATATAGACAATGACTTTAAATTTATGGGAAAGTTAATAGATTCTTATTGGAGAATAAAAACTCAATTAGATCCAAATTCTGCAAATGAATTTATTTACAAGATTTATTCTGATTGTAGATTGTCTGGTGCTTGGGGTGGAAAGATGGATGAGAACACAATGATTATTTTAGCACCAAAAGAAAAACATGAAGGCATATGTGCTGTAATGAAGGACCACATAAGATTAAACTCTTCTGTTAATACAACAGGAATAGTAAGAGAGGAATTGTTTAGTGGAAATAGCAATTGCTGTAAATAAAATTAAAAGAGATCAGCTTCTTTTTGATATAAGAAATCAATGTTCAAAACACAACATTGTAGTATATTCAAACAAAGAAATGTTTCTTAATAAAAGCTTTGGCTTTAGTATACTTACATATTATGACATGTGGTATTCAAATGCCGATTATCATGTGGCTACATGCCTATACTCTGCTAAAAGTATGTTGTTGAACCCAAAGATTAAAATCGTATATTTTTATGTGTGGGATTTAGAATGGGTTTACGGTGTGCATGAGTATGAAGACATCAAAAACATTTATGCTAATAAGAGAATAGAACTTATTGCAAGAAGTGAAGATCATAGTAAATCGATATATGATTCATGGAACATTAAAGCTAGAATAGCTTATAACTTTGACTTAGATAACATAGTGGGGAAAAAACATGAAAAAGTTAACATATGAATTTTTGCATAAACATTATGTTGAATTACAACAATCAACTTATGAAATAGCGGAAGTTTCAGAGACTTATCCCAACAAAATAAGAAGGGCATTAGTTTCATTTGGTATACCATTAAGAGATAAGTCAGAAGCTCAAGCAAAAGCTTTAGCAACAGGAAGATGTTTTCATCCAACTAAAGGTAAAAAGCTAACAGAAGAAACGAAGATAAAGATAAGTGACTCTATGGCCAATTCTTGGGAATCAATGGACAAGAATGAAAGAGAAAGAAGGTCGATTGTTTCTAAGAAAAATTGGGAGGCTATGCCTTTAAGTAAAATTGAAGAAATGCAAAAAAAAGCAGCAGAATCAGTTAGAGAAGCTGCTGAAAATGGTTCTAAGCTTGAAAAGTTTTTAATTAACGGAATAAGACAAAATAAAATTAAAGCAGATTTCCATAAAGAATTCTATGTGATAGGCGAAAGACAACATATCGACATTTATATTCCCGAATATAAAGTAGGGATAGAAGTTGATGGCCCAACACACTTTAAGGCTATTTGGGGAACGGAAAAATATGAAAAACAATTAAAAAGTGACACTAAAAAAACTGGATTGCTATTGAATTCTGGAATGAAGTTAATAAGAATAAAAAACATAAGCGGTAACAGTTCTGGCTTTTATATGAGAACTATCTTGAAAAAACTTCTTGATACGCTAGAATTGATAAAAGAAGGATCATTGGAAGGATTATACGAACTGGAGTAAAAATGGTTAAGAAAGTAGCAGAAGAATTGCAAGTGGTAGAAGAAAAAATTAACAGCAACAGCCCCGAATGGAACGAACATGTTCTTTCACATTTTCAGCAAGATGAGCTAGTTGATGGAAATCCAACTGTAGATGGATTAAGGCGAGTTGCTGAACTTTTAATTGGGCCAATCATCTCTGGAAAAGCAAATATTGTCCAATCACCCAATCCAGATAACGATGGGCGATGTGTAGTATCATACACTGTTATAGTTAAATCCTTAAATGGCTCTGACTTAACATTTGAGCAAACAAGCCTAGCAGATTGTTATGCTGGAAATTGTGATCCAAGGTTTGCAGTATTTGCATCAGCGGTTGCAGAAACTAGGGCCGAAGGAAGAGCATTAAGAAAATTACTTAGACTACGCAAAATAATTGCAGCGGAAGAAGCTGGCCTTGTTCCAGCCGAAGAAAACGGGTCTAACGGAAAAATAACAGCTACTCAAATGAGTTTTATCGAAACTCTGTGTAATAGGAACGATATCAATGTTCCTGTTTATTTGGGTGACTCAAAAAGCTTCAGCTTTAGTGGTAGGTTGGAGGAAGTTCCTTATAGGTCAGCAGTGGCTATCATAGCCCATCTATCTGAGCTTCAGCGTAATAATGCATCGATTAACCCTAAGTATAAGGGTTATAACCCCAATTGGAGAAAGTAATGAAGGCTATTGTACCTTTTAAAATTTGCACTGTAGAAATTGAATCTGAGTCTGTAAAAGATCTTTTTAGAGAAATTGCAACTCTTGCTGAAGTGCTCAATGAAGAAAAGTGCGGTGTTTGTGGTGAAGAACACATTGTGCCTAAAACAAGAAATGTAGAAAAAAATAAAAAGTTTTATGAATATTTTGAGATGAGTTGTTCTAATCCAAAATGTAGGGCAAGGTTAAACTTTGGTCAAAAGCAAGACGGTTCTGGAATTTTTCCAATTCGTAAGCTTGATGCTAATGGCAAGCCAGACCGTGAAAATGGGTCATACGGCTCGCATAATGGTTGGTCTAAGTACAAGGGCGGTAATGTAGATGAAGTGCCTTAATATCGAATCTATGACAATAGATGATATAAAAGAAGAACTCCTTTGGCTGAAAGGCTTTGATGCCGATTGGTCAAAGGAGCTTTATAATTTGCTTAAAAAAGAACTATCTATTAGAGATATTCAAGCTCAACCCAAAGAGCATACTGAGTCTTAGATCCAATCGTATCTGGACTAGCAGAAAGTGCTAAGTACCAATCATGTCTACTATCAATAGTGTTAGAACCACTTGGGCTTAATCCTGATGTACCAGGAGAATCTGTAAGGGTCATATAGCCAGTTCCTGCTGGCGTTGACCAAGTATTGCTTCCAGAGCCAATCAAATCTTCATTTGAAGCTGGATGAATCAATTCTGCAACTTTGGTAGTAACACCGCTTGCTTCATTAGATATACTTGTCCTGTCATAAATTCTAAGTTTTGTATTTTGAGTTTTTACCCCAGTGGTATGGGTAAATCTAACATTTAAAGTGGCAAGACCATTTGCTATTGTTCGTAAGTGCCTTGCAGCACTACCGTTAGGATAACCAGATGCAGTGTTAAAATACTTTATATTTTTGGCTTTACCGCCATTTGTTGCACCTTGACTATCGGTTATATAGGTATCATCCTGATATTGTCCAACAGCAACAGATGACCCAAAACCGCTAGACCCATAAAAACCTATACCGCTAGATATAATGTTTTCAAGAGAAGCATCGCCAGCAAAAAAACTAATTGTAGCCATATTTTTTCTCCTATGTACATAATATTATACACCAGTTACAACCACAGTTCCAAGTTTATATTCTACAGAAGGATCTTGTGTACCTTTCATTGTTGAGCAATTATAAGAAAGAGTCCAACTATCAGGATAATTAGTCCAAATACCGTTTAGTATTACTGTTTTTGAGTCTATTAGTTGTCTATTGTAATGATCTTCTTGAAAATAAGCCCCAGGTGGAAGTGAATGGAAATACGAACAACTAGTTGTTCCATCGGCTTCTTGTGTATATCCACCCCATGTGTTACCGCAACAGGTATAAGGATTCTGGTATTGGTCTTGGCAAGGCTCAGGAGGTTGGACACCGCAAAAACCAGGAACCGAAGGAGTAAAAAAACTTAGTCCAAAACCATATTGATAACCACAACTTTGATATACAGACAAAAATAGTTTTTCAGATTTATTTATTACGGTGAAACTAGCTATGCCACAATCTACATATTCAACTTTTGTAGTTGTCTCACCTTTACCATATGATTTACAATAATCTAATGGAAATTCTATTACTGATTCAGTTATATAGCTTGCTTGCCCATTTATAATCCAAGTTGATCCATTCGTTGCATCTGCACCACATGGATCAGTACAAAAATATCTTAGTTCTACCCCATCTGGACCGTTAAAGTATTTGCTTGGTACATCAACAATAATCATAGGCCCAGTTGGTTCATCCCATTTTACAGAATGAATTATTTCTGGCTCAGACCAGTCTTGTACATTGTAATAATAGAGTCCATTTTCTTCGTCTTGGAACAAAGTTGCTTTTGTGAATTTTGCCCATAATTGACATTCTCTTTTAACATTATCTTGTTTTTCTTCAAGGCTAAAAATTGAAAGTACATGTGCTGGATTAACTCCACCTGGAGCACCTAGCCAAGCTGAACTATCTCCATCCCAATCTTCAACAAGATATCCAGAAAATACTGAACCAGAAAGTCCTGATGTAACTGAACCATATCCTGCTGGTGTACCACTTCTACTCTGAGCTTGCCACCCTATATCTCCAGCCCAATAAAGATCTCCATTTTCTTTAAAAGTTGCATTGTCTGCTATGTACTGTGAACCATTTCCTGGACTAATTAATGGCAACCATGTTAGCGTTGACATTGGTTTTGGGTATTTCCTATGTATCCAAGGAGCAATTTTATAACCCATGTTATATGAAAATGGATAAGTGTCAAATGATTCAACTTCAGCATTTGGATCATTCTTTGGCACTCTGCATTTACAACCACCTGGTGTGCAACAATTACATGGCATATTAAAACACCTTTATGTCATTTTTCTCAAGGACATCAACCAATTGAACAAACTTTTTAGTCAAAGCTTTAAGCTCTGCTCTTAGTAGTTTAACTTCCAAATTTGGAAAACTTGAGCCAAAAACCGCTGGAGGAAGAGGTTGTGTTGAACATTTTGCAACACTAACACTTTTTGTCCATATATCGCCACCACCACTAACATAACCATCACCAGGACTTTGTGGGGAACATACAACAGCTTCAACAACAGTTACGCATGTTGGGGCAGGAGTAGTTGTTGTAGTACTAGTTGTAGGATCAGGAGTTGTAGTAGTGGTACTGGTTGTTGTACATATTGGATCACATTGAGCATTTTGTGAATCTGCTTGTTGCATACAATCATCTAAATTTGTATACTCTCCCGATTCACCAGTTTCACAACTTCTACATGTGTAACAAGTGCTTTGATCACAACCACCAGTAATCTTATAGCAACCTTGACATCTTGGGTCTTCAGAATCAGCTATTGCTCTTGCAGCTTCGCAACCATTTTCACAAACTCCATCGATTAATGTTCCTGGATATCCTCCAGTGCCATTTGGTGCTGTTGAACAATAATGACAAAATGTCTCTTCATTTTGATATAAGTAGTATGTATCACAAGGTGCTGGCGTAGTAGTAGTAGTACATGCTGGTATATTTGCATTTTGCTGATCCCTATCCATATTACAATTTTCAACTTTATTTGGACCAGTATATTCTCCATTTGCATCATAATAACAACTAAAGCATGGATCATCAAAAACAAGTGTCATTGAGCAACCAGCATTAAGTCCTGGTAAATATGATTCGCATTCAGCTAGTGGGTATGGTCCTTGTAAAACAAGTTCGGCTCCACAATCTGCACTACAGTTATAACACTGTGTTCCCACTCCTGTTTCAACAACACAATATCCTGGTGGTGCAGGAGTAGTGGTTGGAGTAGTAGTTGGGGCACTAGTAGTACTAGTAGTATCAGGATCTTCATGCCCCTCACATTCTGAACCCTCTTCTGGCAAAATTACTTCTTTTGCAAGACCATGCCAAAACCACAATGTATTTATGATTGGAACTATTGTTCCATCTGGACATGTTGTTATACCATCAACATATGGCACACCTTCACTCATACCAAATGTTCGTATGACATCTACAGACTTATGTTCTGGACATTCTATTGTTTTGCCATCATCCTGTCGTATCGGGACTGTGTAAATATCTGTTACATGTTCTGTTACTTCAAAATCTGCATAGTAATTATATGCACTTTTATTCTCTCCCTCTGTTGGGACACCACTTGTGATGTTGATTTTACAATTTGCTTCTTTTGGACATAATGCCTCATATATTTTTGCTTGTACTTTTAAATCATTGTATCTAGGTATTGAACCTTCGCCCTTTATATACCACCTATTGTCAAAAACAGAATAGTGTGCAAGAGTTTGAGTATTTCTTATTTGAGGTTTGCTTGAAAGATTATAGACTTGAACATACTGATTACTCAACAGATCATTAGTATACATTTGCATAAATGCATACGAAAGTCTTCCAGATGTATTGCATGTGAAATTGCTTCCTGCAATATTATTCGATGATTGCACCCTAACAACATCATGAGAAGTCCACACACCCCTTGCTGAATCCCATACAAGATCAACTGGGCCAGTTAGTTTGTTTTGTGCTGCTTCCCAAGGAGCATTTGGAACAACATAAGGATCTGGAGTAAACTTGTGTGTTAAACCATAATCATTGATAAATCCTTGATCTGCATTTGGTACAACATAACCTGACCAAAGATCAACTCCCCATCCAGAAACCATCAGTGGTCCACGAAGAGCAATAGCATTAACATCTATAGGTTGAGAGCCAGCACCTACAGATCCTGCGGTTGAAAAATATTTTGTTGGTTCATTATGATTATCCCAATAGTTTTGATTACAATCTATCAATGTGTCAAAATGACAAAATCTTTTAAAAGGATTGTATGTTATAGATGTTGGAACTTTACCTTGTCTAATATCAACTAATTTATCGCCTCTTTCATATTGTGGATCTCTATAATTTGTAAATTTTTGAGTAACTAAAACATCTGGTGTTACTGGCCAGCAATGTGGCAAGTATCCAGATGTTGATTCAAATGCTCCACCACTATTTGCAAAATTATTTCTAAATGGAACATATAATGTATCCATTGATGCGACTGCTTTAGAATTTATTTGTACAGAATCAAGCTCTTTATCAGCAAGATCTTTCATTGATTCATTTTGCTTATATGATGCACCAAGAGTTTTTGTTCTTGAGTACATACCAATACCAAAATATGCACCAGGACCAGCATTAGCTATACCAATACCCATAACCATTAAAGCATGTGGACTCATTCTGTCATGTCTTCGACCTAAAAAGTCTAAGAAGAAAGATCTTATCTTACCGCCCATTTCTGAACGATTTGCAGACTGTTGTCGTGCAATTGTGTCCATATAGGCTTTTAAAATATTTCTTCTGTCTTCATTTTGTCTTGCTGTTTGTTGCCTCATTCTATTTATTACAATTTCTGATGTTACACCAAATCTTGGCGTAAATGTTCTAAAAGAGTATTGGGTTGTTACTCCATTAGGACCATAATTTACACCAACAGATGTTACAATAGCACCGTTTTTAACCAACTCATCTCCAAGACTATGCTCTGGAGCAGATACCATTGTCAAGCTTCCAGTTTCAAACTTGTCAATTGGTTGTATGTCTTTTATTTTTTTTGAAAAAACTTCTCCTAAATTTGCACCTGAGCCAAATTCCCAAGGTGTAAGGCTTGAATCATTTTCAACTTTAGTAAGACCACCTTTACCACTATTCATGTACCAAGGACCATATGCATCATTAGTGGTAGCAACAAGACCTATTGCCATTAATCGTGGAGTGATTGGTATAAATCCAACTTTGAAAAGATCAGACGAACCTATCTGAGTTACCCCATTAAATATCCCAAAAAGAAATCTTGCTAATGGATCATGCCCAAGTTCTGATCTTTCGTTTTCTGGACCTAGTAAAAGTACAGATTGTGGCAAAGAAACATGAATATGTTCTTTTCCATCAACCATGATATATTTATCAGAAACGGTCAATTTTAAATAAATGTAATTTCCTAGCACATAGCAGTCTGCACTTGTGTCATCTATTTGATATGTTCCTGGTGTTGCTTGTATGACTGCCCAATTTTGCAGTTTTCCTTTGGGGTCTTTAAATTGTCCATCAAATATTGGTGTTGGAATGCTTGCAAATGGACTAGAAACAACTTGAGTTGGGTCCATCCACCCACTTTGAGATGGAAGAATGTTGTATGTTCCATTTTGTTCATCCGTTAATGAGTCTTGTGGTGATTTTTTTTCTAGTTTATTTCTTACTGTTAATCCTCCAGTTTTGCTAGTTTCACCATCAGGACCGATGTTATTCGCTCTTCCTTTAAGATTAGAACTACCCCCACCATTTACTTGAACTAAAAATTGTTTTCCCCAATATGTTTCACAATAACTTTTTAAATATGAATACAATCTTGCTGCTCTTCTTACGCCAATATCATTTTCTTTTTCTGAAAAATATCTTCTTAATGTAGTTGTACCAGCACCACCAAAACGGCTCCAATAAAGACGATCAGCATCCCAATCTCTAGCCCCTCTTAAAAAAATATTTGCATATCTTCCTGGTTCATAAAGTTCAAGATAAAATTCCCAAGATTCTTGAGAACCCATAACACATTGTAATTCTAAAGAATTTGTTAAGTAATAGTTACCGCCTTCTATATCTTCAATACCAATAGCTGGAATATTTATGTTTTCCATTACTTCTAAAGTGTAAGCTTGTCCTAGAAGATTATAATATGTTTTAACCTCATAATTAATTTTTGTCTGAGGGGTTCCATTTATGTCAACACCCCAATAGTATTTAATAACTGAATTTGGATCAGTATATGTATCAAAACCTCTATCGAACAATATGGTTTGTTCTTTTGCCCCACCCCACACAACAAAATTACAAGTAACACCATTTGCTGCTTCATTTCCAGCATCCCAAGATATGCACTTTTTATTTTTCGCCATTGTCTTTATGCTATCTACAACTTTTTGATTGGCTGCATCTTGTGCAAGAGATTGCAATTTTATCCTAAAAGTTTTTCCTTCTAAAACTAATCTCCACATATGACCAGTAGCATCACATATTTGTGAAACAACATCTAGCAAGCCAACTTTTGGCCCAGGTATTCTATAGTAATCAGGAAGACCTGTTAATATTGCAGATATATCAACGCCATATCGTTCATTGCCACTTCTAACCCCACATATGCCAGACAATGCTCCAACGCCAGCAACAAATGCATTAACACTCATTCCAGATGCATTTGAATTTGCTAGTCCATAACCACTTTTTTCATAATATCTAAAAACATTAAAATAATTATCAACTAAACAGTCACCATCATCTTTATTTCCGTAAAAATTTCCAACTACACATTGGACATTTCTTAAGATTTCTTTTCCCTCACTTAATGTAGCTTCATAAGTAATTCCACCGCTACTATGCCTTTCTACAACCCTATCTAAAAAACCAACAAAGGTAAATTTTCCTTTAAAACTAAAGTCCATAGCTTTACCAATAGTGTAAGACTCTATAGTCTGACCATCTTCGGGAGCCATTTTTACTGTTAAAGTTGAACCAGCATCATTCCATCCAACACTAGATGAAAAATCTATAACCTTAAGACCAAGAAATGTTTGAACATCAAATGCCATTTTGTGACCCGCCAATAAAATTGTTTTTAAACAAATTCCCCACCATAAGTCCAAGTAATACTTCTGGTAACTTTTCCAGTTCTTTCATCAAAAGTCATTTCATCTTTATCAACAAAATAACTGGTTCCATCTGAAGGCTTATACTTACTAACGGATGGTTCATTATAACCTCCATCCTTATATATTACCGTAATGTTTACAGACAAACTACCCTGTTTTTTAGTTCCAAATCTTTGTAATATTGGTCCTGACTCTTTTCCAATTGCTGCAATAGAAGCATAAAATTCTGTTGGTACATTATCAGTTATATCTACAGTCCTATAAATCTCACCATCCTCTTCAATTCCACCAGAAGCATCCATGTTTACCGTTATGGTTCCACTTATAATGTTCCTTGAAACAGAAATAGATTTTATTTTATCTGTGTCAGAACCTTCATAGGAATCTCCAATTTCTGGAATTGTCATTGTTGAAAAATATGCGTTTGCGTTTGCGTACTTATCTCCACCTCCTTCACCAGCAAGTCCTTTTATACTTATTTGTTTTGAGAAAGTTTTATAAATTGAGTCAGAAGATTCTTTTATAGAATATGTTTCTTCAACTAAAGCACTTGTATTGCATACAGTCCAACTTTCTGTGCATTCAACTGAGTTTTTTTCAGTGTTAACTGTATAGTTAGTCGTTTTATTGTAAGCCGAACCTGTTGTGGCTGGCAAATAACTTGCACCATCAGTAAAACTAGATGAAGCTGGCAATTTTGCTATAGCTAATTGATAAGTTGCAGTTTCAGAACTATTTAATGTAATACTTCTAGATCTTGTTACTTTTACAAATCTGTTATACTCATCTGCTGGATCTAAAGACCAATTTTCATCAACATCTTGTGATTCAAATAAAACTTTTTCAAAAACTATTGTGTAATCAGCAAAAACATTGCTCGCATCAATTTGATAAGATTTTGATTTTAATTTCACCTTACCAGAAAGAAAAGGGGCACTCATTGTTCCAGTAACAAATAGATCATTTACAGAATGAACAACCAATCCTTCTATTAGTGAATGAGCACTATTTATATAACCAAGTCTTCCTTTTTCATCAGCTTGTGCAAGATCTACAACTACCCCATTTTGTTTTTCAAGAGAAAGTGCTTTTCCCTTTAAGGTTACTGTTAATACGCTCTTTTTTACTTTGCCATTTTCTTTAAATTCATTTTCTGTTTGTGCTGTTACAAACGGTGTTGGAATTATAGTCGTTCCATTAAGGGTGATTGCCATTTATTACTCCCATATAAAAACTGTGGTTCTTGTTTTTTTACCAGCAGCAATGTTTCTTTGTACATTGTCAGATTCGATTATATAATCAGCATCTGGAGCATATTCTAGCGTATTTAATGTGGGATCAGTAAGAGAAACAGCTTCTATTGTTACAGTTTTTGTATGAACTTTTTTTATACTAATATCTTGAAATAGTGGTCCTTTTCCCCCATATATTGTTTGATGTGTTACATATGTATCTGGTGGATTAGCTTCTGGACCCATTTGTGTTATATTTACCTTTCTAGTTTTTGATCCATCTGCTGGTTTAGGATAATCTTCTATTTGATAATCGTAACTAATTATTCCTTTAATCTGATCATGAGTTTCTGATGTTGATAAAATTGTAACATCTTCATAATCTGCGATTATTCCATCCTTAACAGTTTCCCACAAATCAGATGCTGGACCATATCTATCATTATCTCCACCGTTTAATCCTGTTATAGTTCCACTGATTGAAGTTGTTCCCCTAAAAGAATTAGAGTCGTTCTTTTCTGTTATTGTTTGATCATGACTTGCTAATGCAGATTCTCCACTAGCTGGATCATGATATGATAATTCAACATCAGCAGAAACTTCACCAGTTAATACATTTAACCTATAAGACAACTTTCTATTGTGTGCATTGCTAAATGTTCCATCAGTAGCACCACTTATATCATTTGGTATTGTATCGGCTATGTTTGCATCGACTTTTGCTTTGGCTTTTTTCCATCCAGCAGTCCATCCACTAGCATCTTTTATGTCTTTACATTTTGCAGAAATTTTATGAGATACTTTTGTAAACCTTTTATCTTCATCATTTATTTCTACAGTCCAAGACTCATCAAAATTTAAGTTTATCTCATCTTTTGATGGAACTTTTACCCCATTATATGTAAATGAATCAGCTTCCATTTCAATGGTGTAATCTGAATAATCAACCCAAGTTCCTTCATCAAAAGAAACAGATTTTATCCTACCGCTACAAGAAAATGTGCCAGTTCCATTCCTAGATGTAAATGAAAAGTCTTTTGTTTCACCATCTGAACTATACGCACACTTTGAATTTATGGTTTGTTGTTGTCCGAGTATCCAAGTGTGTTTTGTAGCATTTTTTGCACTTTGAGAAGCTACTATTTTTCCTTTTACAGATATGTTAAAAAGATACTTTGATAGCTTTCCACTTGTCAAAAACTCTGTTTGTTGAGATACGCTTACTGATTGTATTGGGTCTAATTGTAAGCCATTGAAAATTGCTGGCATTTTATACCTCGTCTACTTTTATGTACATGTCCATATCGGCAAAGTGGTTTGTGTAAAAACTAAGCCCATGTATATATAAATACAGTTTATTGTCTGCTCCTACTACAACATTTGGAATGCTTAAATTAACAGAAGAATTTAAATTGTCGTGCCCTTTTTGAAATAAGTCCACATAATTATTTAAGGATGCTTTACCTTCTGTAAATAAATTCATAATATTTGCATAATGTTCATTATCTCTAGATACAAACAAGTCTATTTGCCCATTATTTGGCAGATAACCCTGAGATGTTCCAGTTCCTTCTATGTAAAGTGTTTTCTCTATGGTTTTTCCCAAAATGTCATTAAACAATGTTAGATTTAAATAATTTTCAATATTTTTCTTAATTGTTAAAGATTGTGTATACAAGCTCATACCACTAGAAAGATCACCTATTAATGGAACTTCCATATATAAATTTAGACTTTGCTGTTCAGAGCTTCTAACAAAAAGATTCATTCCTCTATAAAATATTCTTACTGCCTCATCGCCTTGCATATAAAGGTTTGTTTTGCCATTGAAAGCTATTCTTTTTGGTCCACTAATATAAAGAGGCAACATTTTTTGCGGATCTTGTTTTAAAAACAATTGCATTTTGTCATCAACTATGCATTTTACAAACATAGTTAAATTTGATTGCATGTTTGAAATTATAAATAATGGCATTGAATTTTCTGGAAATGATTTAGTGAACAACCTTCTGATTCTTGTGCTTCTTCCAGCACCTTCTATGAACAATGTTGATGTATTTGAATAAGCACCTCTAACATATAGATTTTTTAAAGAAGTATTTTTAGCATTTGATTTAACAAACAAACTTAATGCAGAGATAGGGTTTGACTTTAAAAACATCGTCATGGTTTTAATATAATCTTTATTTCCATGAGTAAATAAGCTTACATTATTTTCTTCTGCGTTTTTAATAAACAATGAAACATTTGGTATTCCAACATTTATTGAGTCCAAAAAATAAATTAGTGAAAAGCTGTCACTTATGGCAGGAGTTATACATGGGTTTGTAAACCTTAAAGTAAAATCTCCACCTGGATATATTTTTAAATTTGAAAATGTTGCTATACCATCTACGGCTTGAACCATAGTTGTACCAACAAATGTTCCTGTTCCAGTATATATTTCTGCTGTAACTCGTAAATTAGAAGAAGTTACTACTTGATTGTAAGCATCTCTAACCTCTATGACTGTAGCACCTAAAGCAACATTGGTGTAAGTGCCTGTTGGTTGAGTAGTTATGACTAATTGTGTTTCAGTAGTTATCTCATTACAGTAGATAGTTTGTATTTGTGCTATTTCTGTAGAATCAATTGCTTCGTCATATATTCTTAAATCATCTAATTGATAGCCACTAGAGGTGTTGGTTATAAAAAATAAATTTGTATTATCAACTATTCTCTCTGTGCTAAACGGTATTGAATAATCTAATGTGTCTGGACTTGGTGTTGTGCCATCAAAAAAAAGATCTTGTTGTGTTCCATTTAAGGCTAAAGATAATGGTTCAGTTGGGCCTTTATAAACAATTATTATGTTTGTAAACTGTTGATTAAAATCATTAGCACCTAATTTTATTAAAGCTACTCCAGAATCAAAACCATTATTAAATCCAACACTTAAACTATTTGTTGATGTTTTTATTGAAATGTAAAATCTTGTATCTCCACCACCGTATATCTGAAATATAATGTCTTCTTCAACACTTTTTACCCAAAAAGATATTGTCCAAGGAGCATCTACAGTTGATGGTAATGGGTTTGATTGTGTAAACACACCACTAGTTAATGGGCCATGATAGCCATCTTGAAAGTTTAAACATTTTTGAACTAGCCCATCAACAAATGTGACAAGACCTCTAGTATTAGAAAAATCTAAGTTTCCTATACTATCATTCAAGTCGCCATTGAATTTCCACTGATGCGTTAATGGCATTTTATGCCCTCATTTGATCATTATTGTTGTCTTCAATTGCTGAACGAATCATTCCTGCAACATTAGTTGTTATACCAGACAATGATTGTTGTATTGCTGCTAGTACGCTTGGGGTATTAAAGCTTACATTCAATGATAATGGTGCAATAGCCAAGTTTATTGTTTTTGGTACACGATCTAGTGCAGATGCTAGATTGTTGACTGCTCTTTCAAAAGCAAGACTACTAGAGTACATTGCTGATGATGAGCTATTCATTAGTGATCCAACTTTATCAATTAATGACATTGATGATGTTATTGTACCAGCAGCTTGTCCAAAAGATGTTCCTAATTGTATTACAGCCGAACTCACAAGTCCTGCTACACCTTGTAAATTTTCGGATGCAGATTGAAGTATTTTAAAATCAACACCTAAAATTGGTCCACTTCCAGAATTAGAACTACCAGTTCCATTTTGATAATAACCAACTTTTCCACCTTTAGCATAATTGTTTACTCTATCTAAAAATGCAGTTCCAACTCTATCTACTGCTGGTTTACTTACAACAAACTCTCCTGGTGTTAACATAGCTGGTTGAGTATCAGTGGTTGAGCCACCGTTGGCAAAAAATCTTCTTGGCTGATTATAGTGCGACATTCTTGCATTTTTAATAGTATCTAAAGCTGTAGCTGCTGCCACATCTGTATTGTTTACCGATAGGTTTCCTAAACCTTTAGTTTGTATTGAAGATATTGCCTGTTGAGCTATGCCCACATTACTTCCTGGAGTATCAGCAAGGCTTCCCATTGCTAATGCTTTGTTAGCACTAACGCCTTGGAATGTTTGATTTCCAGCCTTACTAAAACCAAGTTCATTCATATAGTCTTTAAGACTTACTTTATCAGCGGGTGGTCCACCAATTAATCCAGATATGTATCTGCTTCCAACATCGGACATTTGATAACCACCAATTGGCCCTCTGGAAATTTCTCTATTGTTAAGAATATCTTCGAAAGCCCAATCTTCGAGTGCGAATTTTGTAACACCAGCCATTTTTGGTGAGCCATATCGAGAATCAGATAACGCATTTAGTCCACCAAGATAATCAGGAATTGCATTTCTACCGCTAAAAGAAGTAGAACCATAGCCATCACCACCAAATTCTTTTGAGTGTTTTGGTCCATAGAAACTATTGTAAGTGTATCTTCCATATCCTGGCTTGTTTAAAAATCCTGATCTATCTGCTGCATAATTAGCCAAATTATTAAGAGTGTTTGCGTTACTTCTAGGGTTAAAGTTTTTAGAGGCTAAATAACCCTGTGCCCCTATATCAAAGTCTGTCCTTTGTCTTCCACGAGAGTTAATGTATCCTCTGCCTGGAGATTGTCCAGAAAGCCTAGCATAGTATGGGTTTATAGCTTGAAGATCACCACCACGATATAAGTACTTTACCGCCCCACCACTGTTAAGATTTTGCAAGAGAGGGAGATTAGCAGCAGTTGCCCTAGCATTAACTACATACTCACCAGGAGATAGTATTGCTGGTACAGTATCACTGCCCTTTGCGACAAAGAAGGATGGGTCAGGGTTTGGAGCACTGCTTGGAACAATACCGCCAGAGGCCATAGCTATTGGTTGATCTAAATTATTTTCTTTAGCACCAATCCAATTGTATTTTATACTCTTGTTTTTTTCAAAATAGTCATATATGTTTTTTGAAACCACTTCTTCTTTCTCTGGAATATTTAAATCTTTTTTTATTTTATCTTTATCATATTTAAAGAAGTCCTCTTTGGTTTGTACATTTCCATCATTAGAACTATATTGCAATGCATCAAATTTTGTGTTGAATAAATTGTTGTTGAAGAATGGAACTATTGCAGTAAGTTTTTTACCAAAGTCTTTGCTAAATTGTTCTAATATTAAAGCATTTTCTTTTTGTCTTTTTTCAATTTCAATATTTTGATATTGTGGCAATAGGCCAGCATATTTTATTTCTTCCACACCATAATTTCTATCTTTATAATATTTTTTCTGATTTATATTTTTCATTAATTTAACATAATTTAGCAAATCTGTTTTTGTTGCATCTTCCTCATAAGACCCATTAAATAATTCGTTTTCAATATTTTTTTGTAAATTTTTTCTTTTTTCCTTATCTGTATCTATTTTTCTTGGTTCTGCTCCCTCTAATCCGTCAACTGTATAAGTTGGTTCCATTAAATTAGAAACTTCTTTATATGTTTGATTTATATAGTCATCAAGTCTTCTTCTTTGAATTGGTAATACATAAAGTCCACCTTTTTGTTTTTTTAGTTTTTCACTTGCACTTAATATTGTTTGACCTTCTAAGTTTTCAAGATTTGCAGTAGTTTTTATATTTTGAGCCAACTGTTCTAGCTTTAAATTTTTTCTAAAAACATCATAATTTGTATTTAAATCTTTTATAGAATATTCTTGATCATCTGGCATCTTAACACCAAGTGATTTTGCTATTTCTACTATTTTTTGTTCATTTTGATCGTCAAACAATATTTTTGGTCCAAGCTCTTCAATATTTAATATGTTTTTATCTTGTTTAAACAATCTTCCAAATATTGCACTTTTATCATAGTCGTTTATTTTTTCAACATCACCTTTTCCAAGTTTTTTCAAAATGAAATCTGTGGCTGCATTTTTTGATTCATATTTTTCTCTGATTTTATTAAGTTGTCCTTCACTTGCCCCACTTTTTTGCAAAGGAGTTATTTCTGAGATAAACGACTCTGGCATTCCTCTCTCGCCTTTGCCTTTGTCATCTTTTAACTTTTCAAAAAGTATTGCATCTTCTATTGATGTATAGGGGTTTTCATTAAGATATCTTTGATTTTTTAAATCTCCATATCTCCTATCCGTTACTATTCCATAAGATTCAATTTCATCAGAAAAGTTGTTGAAAAACAAAGATGGGTTTTCTTTGAGTAATTTTGTGTATAATGTATCATCCTTGTCATCAAAAAAAGCAGCATTGTCGGAACCCATACCTCTAGCATCAAACCTTGGTTGTAAATACTTTCTTAGTGTTTTAGCCTCATCGTTTTTTCTTAGTTTTAAATTTCTAGCATATGTATCTCTTAAAAATTTATAAGAAGCAATTAAAAATCCGGCTGCACCACCAAGTAATGTGCCACCAGGAATAGGAATAGCACTTCCAGCAAGTGCTCCAGCAGCTATTGTTCCAAGATAAGAAGCTCCTTGTCCAGCAAGTGTTGTATCAGCATCGCTTTCTCCAAGTATTAAACTTGAACTTTCATATTTTTTCTTGTCGTATAGATTTGCAATTTCTGGAAAAACTGTTCCATAATTTTCAACAACAGATTTAATTTGACCTTGATTTTTGTTAGTGGTCAGAGCCGTTCCTATTTTTTCTAAGTCAGTAGCTGTTTGAGGCAGAAATGCTAATCCTAAAGGTCCAGCAAATGGAGCTACTTTTGGTATTCTTGTAAGACCTTCAAACAGAGGTATAAGTGCTGCTGAAGTTAATGCTTCTGCACCCAACTTTTTCTTAATTTCACTTGGATCAACACCATTCATATAATCAACAATTGATGTTTTAACGAGTGGCAATGCTATTTGTGCATAAGTGCCATATTTTTGTATTGTTTTTCCACCATCGATCATATTGAATTTTGAACTATTGCCAATTATAGTTTTAGAGTTATTGTTTGCTCTAATTAGTTGATTGTTTGTTTCCACAAAACTTGCTTTATTTTTTTCTCTTACTCGTTGGACAGCTTTCATTATTTCATTAATTTTTCTACCTTTTGCAATATCTGGAAATTGATTTTGTACTTGAGCCATTTCACTTGGAGTGACACCGTTTTTTTCTAAAATTTGTCTAACAGTTTTTGGTGCTTCAACAGGTGCATTGTTTTTTGCTGCTGGTTCTGCTTTAGCTGCTTCAGTTGCTTTTGCTGTTTCAGCTTTTGCTGCTGCTTCTGCTGCTATTTGTTCTGGTGTTGGTGGTAGTGGTCCAACTAATTCTGATGGTGGTACTTTGCTTGGTTGAACACCAGTTCTTCCCTCTGTTGTTGTTGGAACAACTGTTCCTTTTCCTGCATCATTTAGATTTGGTTTATTGCCTGTTGTTACATCAACTTTTGGTGGTACTTTGCTTGGTTCAGTTTTATTTGTTATATCTGTTTTTACTGGATCTGGTTTTAAACCATATATCTCTTTTGGAATTTCTTTAGGAATGCCAAGATTTTTTTCGGCTTTTACTTCATCTGGTTTTATATTAAATACATCCCGAACTTTTTTTTCCACTTTCACTTGAACTTTTCCAGCTTTTACTTCACCATCTGGTTTTATTCCAATTACATTTTTATTTTTTGCTGCGTTTTGTCTTTCTATTTCTTTATTAGCATTTTCTATTCTTTTTCTTGCACCTTCTGCTCTTTTAAAACCTTCTACTTCTTGTAAAGCTATATTTTCTAATCTAATGACCTCTCTTGCTTGAGCAAGCGATATTGCTCTTTGTTGTTCTGCACTTTTTATGTTTCGAAAAATGGCTGCTCTTTTAGCATATTCTATTTTTTTAGCTTGAATTTGTTCTACTGATAATCCTTCTGTTCTAAAATTAGCAGTGGCAGCATTTTCTCTTGCGTTGTAAATCTGATTTGCTAAAAGATAAGGGTTTCTGGATTGAATTTCCGCTATTACATTACCAGGAATTGGTGTTTCTCTAGTTAATTTAAGAGGTTTAAGCCCATTTTTAGAAATTAATTTTCTTTCACCATATCTAGCATCCAATTCATTTTGTAAAAACTTGTTGGCATCTGCCTTATACTTTTCTTTTGAAAGTTGTAACTCATTAGGTTTACCCTCTGTAGATTTTTGTGAAGCAGTAACCATTCTTGTTTTTATGTCATTGGCAATATCCAATGCAATTTTTTTAGTTATTGGTTGTGCAATAGGACTTTCTAAAAATCTTGAGGTTTTTTTAAGTGTGGCTTTTATTATGTTTTCTGGAACTTTTTTACTCTTTAAAAATTCGTAAATATTATTATTGGTACTATTTTTAATTGGTTTTTCTATTACAACTGGTTTTGCTTCGTTTGTTTTTGGTTTTGGTATTTCTGAATCTAATGGTGCTGTTAACTGATCTGCCTCATACATAGTTACAAATCTGTTTTGATCAAGCGGACTTAATTTTTTAAATTCATTTACAAAATCTTGCTTGTTTGCAGCAATATTATTATTTGTTTTATCGTTTACAATTCTATTAAATCTTTCTGTTTGTGCTTGTTCTCTATATTTTTTAGGAAGATTTTTATTTTCATATATTTTTTTAAGGTCGCTTAAATTTAAATCTTTTATTTGTTTCATTGAAACATTTTTATTTCGTTCAAAATTAGAAAGATCATTAATTACTTTTTCAACTTTAATAGGATTATTTGATGTTTCTGAAACAACTGGATTTGTTGAAACTTCTGAAGTTGGTTTTCCTGCTCTTTCATCCAATATTTTTTGTAAAACAGCCCTCATTTGTGGAGTGGTATCTGGACTTTTTATACTAGCTTCTATTTGATTGGTTGGAATATTTTTACCCCAATCTACTCCACCAGCTTTATTCATTGGTATTTCGTCTGATTTGCCAATACCAATACTTTTTATAATATTTGACTGAAGCTCACCACTGTTAAAATCGCCAACAATATTACCAATACCCTTGACAGTATTTACGCCAAACTTACCAATACCTTTACCAAGACGACCAAAAAATCCAGCAAATGGTACATTTCTAGTAACTATACCTTTATTAGTTGTGTCTTTTATAAAAGACTCATATGTTTTTACTAAACTTTTTCCTTCTTCGGTATACTTTAAATTTTTAATCATTATCATTCTGTCGGCTGCACTTCCTTTCCTATATTTTTTTTGAGCATCTACATCATCTGGAAATAAACCAGCTATTTTTTGATTAGTTCTATATCTTGATGCTAAAGCAACAGTACCAACAGCAGCAAAAGGAGAAGCAATATACCCTGCCATAATAGCATTTTCCCAAAACTTTTCATTTGCTTGTATAGCTTTCAAATCGTTATCAGCTTTTATTTGTTCTTCTGTTGATTCATATCCTGGTATTACAATTGAATCACTATCTTTGGCTTTAATTGCTTCTTGTCCATATGATTTTCCAGTAGAACCAAATAAAGATGCTGCTGCAACTAATCCTGCACCTATAGATTTTTTAGGATTTAAAAGACCAGCACCAACAAATGCTTTTGCATTAATGTAGGACTTACCAGCTACTTCACTTATGGATGATGTTTTTTTACCTGCTCTTGTCAAAAATTCTTTAAAAAGTTCTGCCTCTTTACCTTTACCAGCCCCTGATAAAAGACCATCTATTGGAATCTGACCTTTATTTCCTTGTAAATCTTTAAGGGCTTGTGCATGAAATCCTAATGCATCTTTACCTAAAATTGGGTTAGCACCATAAGCATTGGCTGCTTTTTGATTAGATAAAAAACTTATCATTCTTTTTAATGAAGCTGCTGGACTTTTTTCTTCAACAATTCTAGCGTGTGTTTCAGCAACTGTTCTTGTTGGTTTAAACAAGTTCTCAAGCGTGTCTAATCCAAGAGATCCAAATATTGAATTTTTAAGCTTGGCTCCAGGTTTTTCAGCAGCATATGTAAGAGCATGACCACCAAATTCATGCCTAGTGGTTTTTCGTGACGATTGGGGCTGGACTGGTCCAGCTTCACCTCGTATTAAAGTTACTGCTGTGTCTCTTTTTATATTGTAAAACCCTCTTGTGCTCTCAAGTTGTTCTGGATTTTTTTCTAATGTAGGCAGAATATCTTGAAACATCTGCATTTTTTTCATAACTCTTCTATCTGGTCCAACATCTTCTGCTGGTTTACTTAAAATTCTTGAAAATTGATTAGCTATTCGTTCTCCAAGGTAGTGTCTTGCTCTTTCTAAAAGATATTCAGTGCCCCTTGTTGCTACGCCAGTTGTGTTAAGTGGGTCCATCCTTTTAATTTTAAGATTACCTGGACCACTATCATTATTCCTAAAAGTTTGTAATATGTTTTGAACACCTGGTTTAGATGAATTTCTCATAAACTCATCTGCTTCACTCATACCTCCCAAGCTTAAATAACTAACCTTACCCCCGCCATTCATATGATCTAAAAGACCCTTATTCTTTTTAGCTTTATCTGCACCAACAATAAATTCTCCAGATTGAACCATAGCTGGAGTTTTACGACCAGCTTGACCGCCCTTAGAAAAACCTAACACTGGAAAATTTTCATCCGCAAGATCAAATCCAAATGTATCACTAAATTTTTTATTTTCTCCAAACTGTACTGGAGCACCATATACTAATAAGCCTTGAAAAAATGGGTCTAATTTTGCCCTTCTTCTATAATATTCTTTGCTATTTCCTTGTGCATCTTTTGCTGTTACATCAAAAACACTTTGATTAGCATTAATATTAGTGTTTTTTTGTTGTTGTGTTAAATCACCACGAATGTACTTGTCTGTAATTCCAGTAATCCACTGATAATGAACTGGTTTAATATTTAATGGCATTCCAAATATAGCTTTTTTATTTAAAGCTTCTTTTTGTTGCGGATTTAAATTATTTGTTTTTAACCCTGCGGTTGTTATATCTTTAATTGGAGTCCAAGGTTCATCAAACGCAGGAGAAACTATTGCACTTGCAATAAACTGTCCACCCTGATAAGGAATATTCGTAAGATTACTATCTCCAGCTTGTATTCTCAAAGAGTTATTTAAAGCATTTCTTCTCCAAGAACCTCTAAGGTTTCCAAATTTTTGTAATATAGCAAGATCAACCCTTCTTTGTCTTTCATCATCTATAATTCTTTTTAATTCAACTGCATTAACAGCAACACCAGCACCAGCAGGACCACCAACAAAAGCACCGCCAGCCAAATATTTAACAGCACCGCCATCATTCATTGCTTTTGTAGGTTTAACTGTTCCACCGCCATTTAAGGCTTGTAGCAAAGGAAGATTTTCAGATGTTGCTTTTGCGTTAACCACATATTCGCCATCATTCAACATAGCTGGTATTGTATCTGGACCTATTGGCTTAAATACTTTTGGATCTGCACCAACTATCGCAGAAGAATGGGTTACCATACCGCCAGTGCTTAATCTCGCTGGTGCAAATGGTATACCTTGTGGTCTAACAAGATTGTTTTGTGCAACTGGTGGATTTGCCACTTGTGGTGGTGCAATAGCATTTACATTTTGAGCATTTGGTACTGGAGGTTTTGGTTTTCCTAAAGCTGCTATTTGAATATTTAATGCTGCTATTTGTGTTGTTGCTGCTGTTGTTTGTGCTTCAAGAATACCCATTTGAGCAGTAAATTGTGTGCCAATAACATTGCCAAGCCTTTTTACATCTTCAGTAGCTTGTGTAAAAGCAGCACCAGTAACATTATTTTTAATTAAATCTGTTACAAAACCACCAACACCACCCTTAGTAGGATCTTGATCTTTAGCTATATCTCTATTGCCTTTTTGATCAGTAGTAATTTTAAGACCTAATGATCCAGCTAAATTTCCTTGAACTTGTTCTTGTTCTGCTCGAAGAGTAGCAAGCCTCTTACCAATAGCAGCAGTTATTATTGATGCTAATTGTGTAGAATCTGTACCACCTTTATTAGCAGCTTGTATTTCTTCAGATAGTTTGCCTAAGTCAATATTGGCAGTTTGAACAGCTTTATTTTGAGCAAGTGCCGATGGTAACTTAGCAGCAAGATTACCGCCAGCCAAAGCGTTAATTGCTATAGCTGTACTATCTTTTCCAACCCCTGGTTGTAATTCTGCTATCTTTTTTCTTTCTTCTTCAGCAAGCAAGAAAGAAGTTATGTCTTTGGTTTTTGGCCTTATCTTATTGTTGTAATAAGCTTGACCACCACCAACCTCTTTATTTTGTATAGCAAGTGCATCTAATGGATTAAATAATGCAACAGACTTTTCTGAAGCTTTCATATCTACTAATTTTGCATTGCTTTCTAATTGAATCTGCTGTTGTTGAGCCACTTGTGGCATTAACAATTGTTGCCCTAGTCTTGTAAAGAAAACTTCATTTTGTGCAGATAGTTTTGTAAAAAATTCTCCCTGCAAAGTTTGCTGATCTTTTATTATATTTATCTGTGCCTGTTCTCTTACCGCCATTACTGCAAGAAGCTGTTGATTTAATTGTGCTAATTGTGGACCAAACTTATCTTGCATTGCTGTTTCTGGTTTAGAAACAAAACCACTTGCTTGTAAAAATTGAGATTTTAATTTTTTGCCTTCATCTCCAGAAAAATCTAAATATTCAAAAATAGCTTTTCTTTGTTCAACATTAAACCTCAAAAGATTTCCACCAATTGATTTTGCTACATTTGCTAATTGACTTCCAGCTTGAAGCCTTTGCAATTGTTCTGGTGACGATGTTAATAATTTTTCACCTTTGTTTTCTGTTTCAGATTGTTTTCTTGCATTATCTTGTTCTTCTTTTGCTATTTCTTGTCTTATTTTTCCAACCCTTTGCTCAATCGCAGAAATCTCTTCGGTTGAATCAGCAAGATTTTTCATAGCTTGGTTAAGAAGAGAAGCCTCTACTTTTAATCTACCTAATTCATTTGTTGCTTCAACATAATCGCCCCTGCCTTCTGTAGCAGTTAATTTTGAATTGTTTTGTTTTGTTTGTGCCTGTTCTGTTCTGGCTCTATTTTGCTCTATTTTTGCTTGTATTTCATCTGGTGTCAATTGTTGACCATTTACATTAACGCCAGCTAATCTAGCCTGTTGTTCTCTAAATGCTTGAGTTTGATCTGCCACATTTGTCATATTCAAACCTATTACATTTTCATTCACATCAGAAAATGGTCTTGCTTTTTTTTGTCTTTTTACCTCATCTTCAATAGCTATATTTGTCCTAATATTTCTTGTTTGCTGTTGAATTTTTGAAAGCTTATCAAATTCCTGCACAGTTGTAAGCGTTGCTTGAACTAATTTATTTATTCCAGCAACATATGTGTCTGCTGCTTTTTCTAAGTTAACCGTTATGGTTTTAAAAGCATTTAAGAATGGATCAGAAACATTTGACATTAATTTTTTTGCAAGTTCATTATAATCGCCACCAGACTCTGAAAGCATTTTTGTAAAGTCTTCACCCATTTTTCCAACGACTGAATTTACATAGCTTTGTATTTGGGTTTCATCAAGACCACCAACACCTTTTAATTGTTGAGTCAAAGCACTACGCAATGCTGATTGTGGATCTTTACCACCACCCATATCATTTGGTCTTATATTCGCAAGAATATTGGGGAGTATTGAAGACATTTCTGCCAATACTGTTCCAGAAGATTGTAGATTTTCTCCCGATGAACCAAGACCGCCAGTAATATTTTTTAAATTAGTCTTAAACCCAGTTGGGTCTATGGAAGGCAATTGAATTTCATTTGATATTTTTTGTTTTTGCGATACTGAAAAATTTGAAGATAGTGAATCAGTTATAGTTTGAAAAGCTGGTGTTAAATTGTTGAGCGTATTAGCAGCATTAGTTGAAGCATCAGCAATAAGAGAAAATGCTATACTTAATTTTTGTGCCCCCTCAATTGCTTGTGCTTGACTTTTAGCAGCATTTTGTTGTTTCTCAAAATCTTTTGCAAATGTTTCAAGCTGTTTTTTAATCTTACTTATTGGTTGATCTAAACCAATTGCCAATCTTGCAATCTGACTTATGTTTGCACTATCTTTAAAAAACCCTTCAATTTCATATGGTTTTCTTTTTCCCTGCTCATCTCTAACAACAGGCGAACTTTTTATATCCTCTTGAAGTTGTTTTGACAAAAGGGCATTTATACCACCAGCTTGTGCAGCATATTGATTTCTTCTTTCTACAGCAGTATTTGTTGCTTCTTGACTTGCATAACTTTTTCTACTAAAAAAGGTAGTAGAAGCTGCACTTTTTGTTGAAATTTCGTCATCAATTTTTGATTGAAGGGTTGTAATTTCATTAAGATTTTCTTGTGATATTTTTCCAAATGATGCAGCAGCAACTTCAAAAGCATTTTTCAACTTATTGCCAGCTTCTTCTAATTTTATGCTTGAGATTTGTTTTTTAGCATCAGTTAAACCTGATACTATACCAGTAAATCCACCAATCAATGCACCAACAGCCATACCAAAAGGACCAGCAAAACTTCCAATCGCCAATCCAGTAGCAGCACCTGTTAAACCACCAGAAATTCCAGCACCAGCCTTTACTATGCTTTCACCTTCTGCTCCACCAGCAACAGCCTTTTTATAATCTTCTGCTTGTGGACCTACTGCTGAAGCTATAAGACCAATACCGCTACTAACAGCAAAAGAACTATTTTGAAGACCTTCTTTTGAAACAAGACCTTTTCCAAAATCAGTAACTTTTCTGAGTATTTTCTTTTGACCTGTTTCTGTATAACCTTGTGTTTTTAACCTATTGGCCAAAACTGGATCATAAAATTCGCCCTTAGATGAAACTTCAAACTTTCTTCTTCCAGCAACGGTTTCCCTAGCCATTTGTTGAGCTTGCTTATTTGCAAACTTTTCATCAAATTCTAAACCTTTTGCTTCAGAAAAAGATTTTATTTGATTAAAATAACCAGCCTTCAATCTTTGAGCAGTATTTTCTCTAATTTCTTTACGAGTGCCACCAGTTGCTTCTTCGCCATAAAGTTTTTTATAATTAGAAAGTTCTTTCCTTATTTCTTTTTTATAAGCATCGCCATAAGTTGATGTTATTACTTTTCCATCTTTTGTAATATTTCCATCTGGATTATCTTTATATTTGTTCTTTAATGCATTAATTTCTGATCCTGTTTTTTCCAGATCTTTTTGTGCCTGATCAACGAATGCTTTATTTCTAGCAGCACTTTGATTTACTTGTTTTAAATTGTTTACACTTTGACCAACATTTTTTTGTGCTTCTGCTGTTGTTGAAGCAGCAGCATCAATACTTGCTTGCTTATTAGCTGCTAAGTTTTCATAGTTTGTTTTAACTCTTGTTGCAGCTTGTATCTTTTTATCAATTGCTTTTTCTTCTCTACTTCCAACAGCAACACCTCTTTTTTGAGTTTCAAGACCTCTAATTTCTTGCTCTTTAGCTTTAGCGTTTGATATGTGTCTAGCTTGAATATCTCTTTCTTCTTGTTCTTTTGCTTTAACATCTTTTAATATTCCCTTTCTTTCTTCCATTGTTTTTAGAATTTCTGCTCTTGCAGCATTTATGTTTTCCTCATTTTTTTGACCTTGAGCAACCTTATTAGCTTGCTGTTTATAAATAGGTTCAAGTGCTTTTACTTGTTTAGTTGTATTGGTAACATCTTCTGCAACAGCTATTGCTTCTTGTCTGTTCTGTCTTTTTTCTGCTTTATTTGTTGGTATCCTAAGTTGTCCTTCAACCTGTTTTGCAATTTTTATTTCTTCTTTTGTTAAACTGCCATAACCACCCCTAGCAAATTTCTTTCTGCCAGTCGTATTCATATGGTCTAAGTTAGGAACTCCAATTTTCTTTGTTTCATCTGGAGTATAAATGTATTCTCCTGGCATAACCAACGATGGAATAACCCCACCACTAGCCCTTCCAAGTCGAGATAAGTTTGAAGCACCTATGCTATTAACTGAAGATTTTTTAATTACATAAGAACCAATTGGCAAATCTAATGGAACACTATCAGTGTTACCAACGCCTGGAACTAAACCTCCAAGAGCTAATTTTTTTTCAAATGATTCGTATACTGATAAATTAGATAAATTAATTGAATCATCTCTTTGATTTTTATAAGAACTTTTTGGATTTATATTAGCAAGTTTTCCCTCATATAATAATGCCTTGGCTATAATTTCTATGTCTGGAACTTGATTTTTCGTTACCTTTGTTTCAATTAACTTATCGTCACCTATAAAATCCATTCCTTGTTGATTTGGAAGTTTTACATAATTAGATGTTTGTGGATTTCTTCTTAATTTTTTAGCAGTATCGGCTTCGCCTAAAGCTCCAGCAATTTGATTGTATTGACTTTGACTACCTTCTCCGATTTTAACCTTAAAATAATTTTCCCCAAGTTGACCTAAAAAATTATCTCTTCCACCCACAACCTTTCTTCCAAAAGCTTTTGTAACAGCAGAATTAGCTTTTTCAACAGCTTTTTGTGGAGTTGATTTAGGATTAGCCATTTCATTTTCATAAACATTTTTTCCAGCGTTTAACATTCTTTCCGAATCTTTTCTATATTTATCATATTTGCCTAATTTATTTCTTTTTATTTGTCCAATAAATTTATACGCATCTAATTCTGGATCATATAAATCATTTAATGATGTTTTACCAGTTTCTTTAATAACATCTAATACTTTTCCACCCATATCAAAACGATTTCTTGGAATAACCAACTCACCAGGTTCTAACAATGCAGGAACCTTATCTCCCCTACCAACTCCTGGTACAATTCCACCCTTTGCCATTTTAATTATTCCACCAGAAGCTTTTCTTCCCCCAGTTGGCAAAAATGGAGAAAAAGTACTTGGTTGACTTGCTGGTGCAGGAGCAAAAGCCGTACTAGCAAAACCCTTTGTAAAACTAGTTAAACTTTGAACCGTCTTCACTGCTGCAATAGCAGTTATAACTGGCAAAATTCCTTTTAAAGAATCAGCAAGTGCAATACCAGCAGAAGCAGCACCAAGAAGTAAATCTATGAGCGATCTAAACGAAGATGTATTGGTAAGATTTCTAATAAAATCTGCAAATTCTTCTTTAACCTTTTGTATTTTTACGCCAAAAGCCTCTTGTGCTTGTGCAGCATTTAGAGCAAGAGAAGCACCACCTATTTGGGCGATACCTAAAGCTTTCTGTGCGACACCAAATTCTTGAATAAGTGGTATAACCTTGGAGATCTGCCTATATCCACCAAGTTCTTCGATAATGGCACTAAACCTTGGATCAGTAGATCTAAGCTCATTAAGAGCACCAGAAAGCCTTTTAACAGCCTCATATGGTCCAACAAATTGATTTGCAAGACCCAAATCGCCAGCAGCCCTAGCTTCGTCTGCCGTATATCTTAGCTGTACGCCAATATCCTTAAGTGCTTCAACAGTTTCATTACGCTGTACCCTAGTAAATATAGTTCTAAGGCCAGTACCAATACTTTCTGCACTTTCTCTAGTTGTTTGCCTAATTGATGTGAATAATGCTAAAAATTCATTTAAGTCACCGCCAGCAGATTTAAAAGCACCACCAGCTTTACGAACACCTTCAATTAAGTCTTGAGCTTCAACAGCAAATTCAGCAGCAACAGCATTGATTGCACCGAGAGCATTACCCAAGTCTTTTGCACTTATGCCAAACTGATTCATAACCGCAATAGCACCTTCGGTAGTATCTCTCAGGTTGTCAAAGCTTGGGGCTAATGCAGCTTGAGCCAATGCTTCAAGTGCAACCTTAGTGTCTGCTAAACTTAAGTTAGCTTGTTTTAATGTCACTGCCGTTGTAAGCAGGTCTTTGCTGGAAACGCCATAATTCTTTGACAGTCTACTTACTTCATTACCTACAGCACCAACTTGTCCAACACTGTCTGTAGAAACCTGAGTCAATCTAACCATTTCACGATCAAACTCTACAGCAGCAGTTAATGCTTGCTTTAGAGAAGATGTAAAAGTGATAATAGCTCCAGCAGTAAGTGTAAAAGCAACAAATCTTTTAGCAGCTAAACCTGACTGTCTACCAAACTGTTCCATAGCAGTACTAGCTTCTGCTGCTTGCACTTTAATATATCTTAAATTATCTGCATCATTTTTTGGTATACCCAAAGATACTGCACCAACATCTTTCAATTGACTATTGATAGTGTTAGCAGCATTTTTTAAAGATGCCGTATTTAATGCTACACTCAACTGTGCCGTTAAATTAAAAGCCATTTTTTCACCCCAATAAAAAAGGGCAGGGAATAAGCGTAAATGTACGATTACTCACTACCCATCTTTGAAGATACTGTCCGTTATTACTTACTTTCGATATCTTTCTTTTCAACAGGTTCAACCGCTTGAACCTTTTCAGCTTTTTCAGCCAAGGGCTTGCCTTCATCATCCAAGAATGGAGTAAATTCAACAATATACTCCCCTTTTTCATCAACCAGATTGCCATGAATATCAATTAGTTCATCTTTTTCATTGATATATCTGCCATCTTTGTTGACTAATCTTCCTTCGGAATCAACCCTGTGGCCACTTTTATTAACAAAATTCAAGTCTTGATCTACAAACTTGTACTTCTTAAGAAATTCATTCTCTGGAAGCTTTTTTTCGTAGTCTGGATCAAGGTTATACAGCATCAACGCTAGGTTACTTGCTGCTGGATTAGTTACTGGGTCATCATCCCTATTTAGATAGTCTTCATAACTAGCATAATAAGTTTTACCCGTATCTGAATACACCGTACAAGCACTAACCCAGTAATTGAATTGTGCATTATCTGCTTGACCTTCAGCAGTATTTGAATCTAACGAAGAACGCTCAGATGTAAGCGACCTAAGTTCAGCCCTGTCTTTCTTCATTTGAAGGGCTAAGTCCTTTGCCTCAGACAGTTTAATACCGCCAGACTTGATCTTTCTTTCATTAGAATTAATTTTTTCAATTAATTTTTTATACTGAGCTTCCTTATTGTCATCCCACAAGTTCTGCTCTCGCATCACATTGTTTACTTTAGCACGAAGGATAGCACCTGATTCGACTGCATCCCGAAATGCCTTATTGTATGTCTTTTGCCCTTCTTGTCGTTGTTTGACATTAGGGCGAATTACGCACAATTCCATCTCTTTGCTATCAAGAGTTACCTTAAAAACCTTCTTGTTATCGTTGACACTCATCTTTGTCCTCCTTTGTTTTTAGAAAAGTCTGGTGTCTATTCCAAGAAATCGCATACTGGCCCATCTCATTTTCTACTGCTCTTATTTGATGATTACCGTTGTTGAGTACTGCCGTTCTACATTCTTCCCATAATTGCTTCCATTCTAACTGTTCATCTGTCAGTTCACTTTCTGGCAAGCGATGCCCCCAAAGCTCTCCAAAATTTTGCTCAAAAGAAGATAACGCACCAATAAAGGCAGTCCTAACTTTTGTGCTAGTAATTTTAAAAAGCCTAGCTCTTGAATCTGATTGATATTTTTTTTTACCCTTTTCATTTTCCTCCTGACTTAATCTTAACGCATCCTGCATTTGTTTTTCAACATCCATTTTTATCTCCTTAATTTATTAGATTGCATCTGTAAATCAAGTTTTGTATCTGGCATGTCTACTTCGTTTAAAAAACCCTTTTCTTGAATCATTTTCAATCTTTGTCTTTTTATATTTTTTGCATTATCATCATTCAATGAATCAATTCTTTCTCGATCACTTTTTGATTGCCCTATAACAAAAACTTCTCCGCTATTCTTAATCTTATCATTAGATATCAGGTCTTCTACTTGTAATTTTGTTTGATTTTTCTGTCTTTCTTTCCTTTGCACAATCATCCATCCATCTATCAAGTCATCATCGTCAACTATTTCCTGCTGTGGACAACTTGGGTGTTCATAAATATTATCATACATAGTAGACCAAATCACTAAAGATTTTTGATCTTCTGTTAAATCTACGGTTGGAACACCAAAAACTTCTCGTTCACACTTCTTGCAAGACCAAGTAGATCTCCAAGGCTCTGTTCTAGCCATCTCCCTAAAGTCTTCTTCGCTTATTCTACTGTCTATAAAAATTGTTGTAACTTCTTCTAGCAAAGGTTCTACATTTTTCCAAAAGTCATCGTTTTCCCAAACCCTAGTGCCATCTTCATTATATAGGCTTTTACCAACTAGATAACGAATCCTCATCATTGAGGCTGTTCCAGAACACGATAGGTGATTGTAGTAATTTTTTTGTTGTAGTAACTCAGACATTTTTTCTTTTGCCATACTTAAAAATTTTCTAAGAACTTTTCTTTCTTCAGATTTGAAAGCTGCTTGAAAAAGTTTTACTTTATAGTCTTCTATATCTTGTTGAACTTGTTTTAAGTCGTTTTCTTTTTCTTCAGACCAAATTGAGTTTTCGTATAAAAATTCTTTTATTTCTTTGTCGTTATATAAACCATCTAATTCAGCATCTCGCAATGCTTCTAAATATATCTCTTGTGCGATATGTCTTGTATGGCGATCTGGTTGTTTTATTAGATAAACTTTTCCGTTTACTTTGCAACGAAAAAATCCAGAAATGATTCTACTAATGTAGAGTTCCTTTATTGCCTGTTCCATCCAATGTTCCTAAAAATTAAAGGAGTCGCAAGGGTTACTTGCGACTCGTTTATTAAATCAATTAACCGTTACGAAAAAGAACCAGGATCTTTAGTGTGCGTAACCTTGAAATCATTAAAGGTCTGGAAGCTGTAAGTAACAGTAGCATTGCCACCGTCAGTTCCACCACCTTGATAATTAGCAGACTGCAACTTGTTCTTGCCACCAAGATCAATAACAGTGCCTTCGGTTAAATACAACTTAATGGTTTCATCATTAAGGTTTTTACCGTTACCAAGAACACCATCTTCAGTTGCACCAATTTGATCACCGTTCTTGCTTATAACTGCCAATTCGCAAGTAACTGCTACTGGAAATTTAACATAACGGAAATATGGTGCTTTGCGACCAAGCTCAAGAATCTGTTCACGACCAAGATTAGCAGAGGTCGAAAAAGATTGGAAAGATGTTTTATAGCACTTAAGAATACTATCCAAAGTGTTTTTACCTGTTCCATCAATACCAGGAATACATTTTGGAAACAATGATTGAGCCATGTCAACATGTTGCCTACGAGCAATACCAGAGGCAATTTGACCAGCAGATGCAGTTGCATCATCATATGGATCAGCATCCCAAGTACTTCCTGGAACAGCACCTGTTCCTGGAACATCTACTGGTTGGAAATCAGCAGTCCAAGTAGTGCCAGTTGACCAAGTTTTATTGTTGGCAACCAAAGTTACTGATTCAGTAGCATTTCCATCTACTGCAACTTTATAGCTAACTTGGCTAACAAAACAACCAGAGATAAAGCAAGTTGTGTTTGGTGTTCCAGAAGCAGCTTCAAAAGTATCATCAACAATAGAAAGTGCTAGGCCAGCTTTTGCATTAGATCTACCAACAAGGGTAGCACTAGTGGAACCATCACTGGTAGCAAGATGATAAATCAATGGGAAACCATCAAGAACTTTTTCAAGAGTTATTTCAACATCTGGAATATTTTCGATGTTTTCATAGATTGAAATCATACCGATTTCAAAAACTTGTTCAAGATTAAAGGTGGTATTAATACCAACGCTTTGTAAACCACGAATTTCACGGAAGTTTGCACTATTAAGTTCAACACCGTCACCGCCAATACCTACAGCTTGGCAAGCATAAAAAATTCTTCTATTTGACATTTCTTTTCTCCTAAGTGTATTGTCTGTCCAAACAAAACTGCCCCTCACCTAACAAATACACCAAAATCATAAAGAATCTATTGAGAAAGTAACCCTAATGGTTGCTGCAAACATTGGTGGTGCAGTAATTTGCTCTTGAGATCTAATTTTATCCCAAGAAACAGGCTGCAAACTGTATCCAGTGGTCAACATTTGATCATAAGTTATACCAGAAGGTGCTATATTGCCTTCAAAATTAAGAGGGTATTTATTATCTGCCAATAATTTTTTCTTATTTATTAAAGATATCCTTTTTTGATACTGATTTACAATTATGTCGTGTATTTGTTTTCTATCCCAAGGTGTTTCCGCTATAACATGCATAAAAACATCTTGATAATGAACCCTATTTATTGAACCAAGTTCATATGGTTTCATATTTACTGCTGGTAATGACTCTAAAACAACAGCAGGAAGCTGCACCCTATTCATTGCCAAAATATCCCAAGTTCCAGAACCCTTCTGAGAAAATTGAACATCATCCCCACGAAAACTGTTGAATTGCACAGATTGAAACCAATTGGTGTCTGATGATGCAACCCTAACATTTCTATATGAATGAGCACATTTAACAACTGAAGTTGCTGGTAGTGCTGTGTTAAATACTATTTTGCCTTCTGGATAGTTTATTTTAAAACCAGAGGGGCCAGTAGTAGTATTTTCATAAAAGCTATTGTTTACAAAAACACCACTAATAGATATCGGCTGAGTTGTATAATCAATAGATGATTCCCAAACCCATTCAGACCTGATGCCTTCCCAAGCTTTTCCTGATGTATATCTTGGATCTCTTGCCAATCTAAGCTTATAAGGCTCAAAAGAATGTGATCCAACACCAGATGGGTATGTTCCAGTAGGTATAACAACATTAGTAAAAGCACCAATGTTCAAAAAAGCTGCTTGCATAAACATATAAACAGACGATTCTAATGTGTCTGAAAATAATGGGTCGCCATAATTAACAACTCCAGCAAATTTTGACAATGTTCCCATTATTCACCTATATATTTATGTAGTCTTTTATAACTTTTTGAAATAAATTTGATATATTTCCTTCAACTCTTTTAAGAGATCTTGTTATCCAGTTGTCATTTTCTGTTCCAGCATAATCAGGGTCAATACTGAATCCCTTAGTTTTTGATTTAACCATAATAGCCTGTCCAGTCCTTGATGTGTCAAAAAATCCGTACATAACTCTATATCCAGAAATGACTTCCGATGTTCCAGCAGTGAGAAGCCAATCTAACCAATCAACTTTTCCACCCTTAGATTGATAAGAACCCATTGGCAAAGACAATATTGGTTGTATACCATCTTTTAAAACAGTTAATCCTATTCCACCCAAATCATTTCTTCTTGCAGGAAGTTTTCTAAGTTCTATTGAGCTTGCCACTAGTTCAACTATTTGTTCTGCCACTTGTCCAGCATTTGCTAAACCAACATCATAATAAAGAATGCCATCAATATAATTTAAAAGCTCTAAATAAACAATGTCTTGTCTTAAAGCCGTTTTTATTTCTTGCACAAAGAGAGTTCTAGTCTTTCTAATAGCAAAGCTAATAGATTCACCAACAACTTTTACAATTTCTTTGTTTGCAGCACTATAAAATTCATTTTCATCAATCCTAACTGTATATTTATTCATTTAAGCACCCACCCTGCTCCACATTCCTACCCAATACCTGTTTTGAACGATGTTTCCTTGATCAATAGGTTCGCCATAGAGTTCATATGTGAATCTTACCATAGGTTCTAAGCTTATCTGTACAATTAGCTTCCTTGATTGTAAAACATCTGGTAAATCTGAAATATATCCTTTTGTTTGTATCATTCCCGCTGGAACTTGAAGTCCAGAAGGCATTTTAACAAACCATTCTGAAGGGCTATTGCCAATAAGAAGCTTTAAAGGTTTTGTCATTTGTTTAAAATGATAGCCAGAACCATTGCAAGAAGGGCAAATAGAACCATTTGGAAATGGTATAGGTCCACCATTTATCCAGTAGTTTGATGATTTGTTCCCAATTGGGTCCAAAACACAGTTTTCACATATCTCTGGAAGTGCCGGAAATAAAAGAAGACAATCTTTGCCAAGCTGATCTATTAGATCATCTATAGCATCTTGGGCGATTTTTTTAACATCAGCAGAAAGCGTAAATAATTTTGCCATGATGGTGTACTCCTTACAATAAATACACCGATAAAAACTTATGACTTTACTGCTATTAAACACTTATCTGAAATAAACTGAGTCTTGTAGTCTGCAACATCAGAAAAAACTTCTTTAATTTCTTCTTCTGGATGAACAATTATTAAAACATCTCCACTTCTTAAAAACGATGCCTGTTTTTCATAAGCAAAATCTTTTAAATAATCTGGAATATTTTTGTAATTGATTAATAAAACTCTTTCACCATTTTCTGGAGCTTCTATGTTTTCATCTAAGTCTGCAATAATAAAATTAGCATAACCAAATACATCAAGTTCTTTTTTAAGGGTTTCTTTATCTTGATTTTGAAAGTCGTAAACTCTTACGATACCAAGACCTTTTTGGCATAATGCTAATGTGGTTTGAAGACATATGGAAGAAATATCTAAACACCATTTGCCTTTTGCTGCCCAAACAATTTCTCTAATGTCACAAAAATCTAAACCACCAGATACATTATCTAAATGATTTAAATTTGGGTTTACCCTATATGGAATTTCTTTTTTTGTTAAAACAAATGGCATTACATTATTTATTCTTGCTAATTCCGATAATTTTAAATTTTGATTTTTGTTTAATATCAATCTTGCAAAATCTTTACTTATTATTAATGACTTGCTTTGATCTATGTCTACATTATCTGCAATTCTATATGAGAAAAATTCATTTTTTCTTTTAAAAGATTTTTTTTCAATTTCATTTAATGAAGCTATTTTTAAAGTTTTTTGTTTAATAACAATCCATTCATCGATTTTTTCTATAGTTTTTAAATCAATTACTTCACCAGATTTTACAATTAAACAATAATCCTCATCTCTAGAAACAAAGTCTGTCATAGCTGAAATAAAAGACTTGTCTTCTAAGGTTATTTTAGGGTACGCCCAATTAAAATTTTTATAGGTTTCACTATTTTCATCGTCTAATATATAAGCAACTTTACTTGTTTTATAGTCTTTGGCAGGAGAAATTGACATTGGTGTTCCTAAAGCTTTTGAAAACTCATTAAGTATCCCACCTATTTGATTTGTGTTTAAAGACTTCTTAAAAAACTCCAAAACCTCCTGATAATTCATACCCAACTCAGACCATCCAATTAAATAATTTATAATTCTGTCTTTAAGATCTAATGGGTATGGAACACCTTTTGGTCTTGCAAATCTATGAATCCATTTTAACCAAGATAAGCATATGGCTTTTCCACCATTTTGCCTTGTTTTTTCTTGAATGTATCCTTCTTCACCACCAAAACCACGGAAGTTGGAATTAAATTTTGGCCAAGCATCTTTCCTCATGCAAAATAATCCTAGACCCTGCATAGGTATTTCAAACTTTTCTTGAGTTAAATACCTAGAATCTGTTTCCCAAGTTCCATACATTTGTCCACGCCACTCAGGTTTAAAGTGAGTCGATATATTTTTTTGATCATCGTAGAGTAATGGGCCTTGAATTAAATCCTTAGTATCAATGTTTGCATAAATATATTCTTTAAGTTTTTTAACAGCATCCTTAACTAATAAAACATGGCAGTCAATACACATTACAAATTTGCCAGTTGCTACTTCAAACACATGATTTCTTGAGGCAGATGTTCCAATTTTATCTGGCCTATGAAAGTATTTTGCACCAAGAGCATTGCAAGTATTTGCTGTGTCTTTACAAGATTCTTTTTTGGTGTCAACCACAACCAACTCTACATCTTCTAAGTCCTGATATGCTTTTAATGCTTCTAAAGTGAAATAAACCCCATCAAAATCATCGTATGTAGCCATGCCAATTGTAAGAATCATATTTCCTCCTTCTATTTCCTAAAACAAAAAGGCTGCTGTACCTTTATATGATACAACAGCCAATATAGATGATCAACACTTTTTATTAAGCTTCTTTTGCAATAAATCGAGCACCACTTGTGGCACAAATAATGTTAACAGTGGAGGCTGGAATAAAAGCACTATCAAAGACTAAATTGCCACTTGCTGGTATTTTAAAAGAAGAAGTAGTGTTTGCTGGTATTCCAAAATCCACATACATATCGTTGCCTGACTCATTTTGAAAATATAAATAATGCCTGTCATCGTTAGGAGAAAATATTTGCTGACTTGTATTAGAAGCAAGTATGGTTGAAGAACCATCTGAAAAAACTGCTGGCCTTGAAATATCAACGATAGGAATAGCAAAACTTCTTTCTATCGCTGGATAATCCAATGTATCTGATGTCGTAGCTCTTCCTTCGCTAACATAATTGATTATTTGGCCACTTGGATTTCCTTCAGTGGGATTAATTGTTGAATAACCATTTACTATGCCAGCACCAATAATATGAATTGTTCCCATGAAAAAACCCTCGTTATTGAATAAAGTTTCTACCATCTCTACTGTAAGGATAGTACGCCATATCTCTAAAGCCAGCAAAAACTCTGAATGGAGTCATAATGGCTGCACCAGCAATTGTTCCATTTCTGTTTGCCTGATATTCTAGCTTAGTGTCATCATATACTGAACACCAGCCCTTTTCAAGCAATCTAAGTCTACCATCCATTGAGCCACGAAGATCAATAGAAGAACTACCATCTCTAATAGCAATTCCTTGACCAACAGATTTTCTAGTTTCTCCACGATCTATTAAACACGCTGCTTTTATACAAACTAAATTTATAAAATTTTCATCTCTGGTTGATTCTCTATCTACTGGACTTGGTTCAATAGTTAAAGCTTGAATATCAACCCTAAACTTACTAGGAAAATTTAATTCATTTGTAACTAATTGAGCAGCTACTGCCAAAACTTGCGTAAGTCTTTTGTCATTATATGTTTGTGGCGATGAAAGATCGTCTATCAAAACCCTTAACAGTGTTATGAATTCTGCTTGCCAGTACATAATCACCTCGTTATTTAGTAATAATTACAACTAATAATACACCGTATTCTAATCAGTAAATGGTGGAACGATTATAATATTGCCAACTACTAGGGTTATTATGTGACCATTTGACAAAACTGACCTAAATTCATAAGACCATCTACCAGCACCGATCTGCTGAAGTTCTTCATTGCTTAACTCAACCCTTAACGATGTTGCATTGAGCAATTCTGCTGCCTTAGTAAATGTTGGCATTGAATCAATTATAAAACTGGTGGAAGAATCAGTTAGGTCTGGCCAATTTACAGAAGTTATATCTATAGATCTAGACTCTTCTACTAAATAATCATCAGTTAATCTTAATTCTATAGGATCTGCTGGATTAATTGGTATTGGATTTGTTAGCGTAGGAACCCCAGTTCCAGTAGAACTACACCTTGTGCTAATTTTAACATCTATGTTTTCATATTCTTCTGGATTAATAGCTAAAGCACCAAGAAATTCAGTCGCACAATAAAATTTGATAGCACCTCTAAAAGATGTTGGTATTGTTGGAGTAAACAAAAAATAACCGTTGGTCAAATTTACAAATCCAGTTGTATATGGAGTATTGTAATTTGTTCCATCTCCGTTTATTAATTGTGCAGATAAAGTTGTGCAATTTTCATAATTTTTACCAAAAGATAAGCTTATACCCATTTCAAATGCCATGTTAATCTCCAAAAGCAGGAGTTATAATTAAATTACCAATAGCCAATGTCACAATATGTCCACTTAGAAAAACTGCTCTTATTTCGTAAGACCATCTTCCAGCACCAATAGCAGATAATTCAAGATGGTCAAGTTCTAATCTAATTGTGGTTGCATTTATAGCTAAACAAGTTTTTACAAAATTTATTTTGCCATCTACAAAAAATAAAATTGTTATGTTATTTAATACTGGATAATCATTAGATATAAAATCTATAGCTCTTCCATCTACATCGTAGTAATCATCAGTAGCCCTTAATTCTAAGGTTTCTCCAGAATTATATTTTATTGAATTTATATTTGGGGCTAATGTTGTAGTAGTTGTAGTAACTGGTGCAGAAGTAGTCGTTGTTGGACTTACCGTTGTAGTAGTAGTGGTTGGACTTGTAGTTGTTGTGGTGGTGGTAGTTGGTGCTATTGTCGTTGTGGTTGGACTAGCGGTTGTAGTCGTTGTAGTCGTTGTGGTTGGACTTGCGGTTGTGCTTGTAGTCGTAGTCGTTGGACTTGCAGTCGTTGTAGTAGTTGGTGCAGCAGTTGTGGTAGTGGTTGTAGTAGTATTTGGATCTGTAGTTGTTGTAGTTCCTTCAATAACATCAATCGTAAGTGCAAAAGATGAACCATCATTCATGTAAAAATTTATTACATATGTTCCAACTGGAGGCGATATGAATTTATAATAAGCAAAATTATCAGATACACATGGATATTCTTGTTCATTTAAAAGATAGAATTTACTTCCGATTGTACCAGTAGTAACAAACTCCATTAAGGCATATTGATTATTTACCTTTTCATATATGCCATATGTATTTTCTGGCGAAGGCAATGGATACCAAGGCCACTGAGTAACAGTACTAAAATTTTCACTATTTATATTTACTTGATATATATCCCTAACCCTAAATTTAAGCTCTAATGTTTCTGAAATACCTATAGTAAAGGATGTTTTAGGTGGAATTTCATCTTGATCAAAGTTGTTTGGATCTACCCAATGAGCTAAAGAATAATCGCATTGTGGATTTGATGTTGTACTAGTTGTAGTTGTAGTTGTAGTTGTGGTAGTCGTTGTAGTTGTGGTAGTTGTGGTAGTTGTTGAAGCAGTAACGCAAACACCATTTACGCAATCTGGATAAGACTCTGGAGGACAATTATAACCACATGATCCACAATTATATTTGTCGCTTAGTATATCTATACATATTCCATTGCAACATGCTTCTCCTGCACCACAAACTATTCCACAATCACCACAATTATTTGTGTCATCTTTAAAATCTATTATTGTTCCATTGCAACATTTTTGAAAACTAGTAACAAGAGATGGATCTGGAAGACATTGACCTTGGCAACAAACACTTGGTGAAGCACAATAACTGCCACATGAACCACAGTTAAGTGGATCTGACTCTAAATCTGCACAATAATTTGTAAAAACATCTCCGTTTTGCGTACAACAATCTTGACCGCTTGGGCAAGCATTTTCACATGAACCACAAGTTGATCCAGATCTACCAGACACTAGTTGTCCATCACAACAAATCATTTGATCAACGCCAAATATGTTATAACAATTTCCACCACAACAATCCCAACCTGGTTCAAAACCACAAAAAACCCCATAACATGGATCAGGATTTGTGGTTGTAGTGGTTGTAGTTGTAGTAGTCGTTGTAGTCGTTGGACTTGCGGTTGTTGTTGTAGTAGTCGGTGCTGAAGTAGTCGTTGTCGTTGGACTAGCGGTTGTAGTCGTTGTCGTTGGACTAGCGGTTGTAGTCGTTGTAGTCGGTGCTGAAGTAGTCGTAGTAGTCGTTGGACTATCGGTTGTAGTCGTTGTAGTCGGTGCTGAAGTAGTCGTAGTAGTCGTAGTAGTCGTTGGACTATCGGTTGTAGTCGTTGTAGTCGGTGCTGAAGTAGTCGTAGTAGTCGTTGGACTATCGGTTGTTGTTGTAGTAGTCGTTGTCGTTGGACTAGCGGTTGTAGTCGTTGTGGTTGGTGCTGAAGTCGTTGTAGTTGGTTCTGAAGTCGTTGTTACAAAAGAATAACAAGGAGATTCAAAAAACTCATAAAACTCAGTTCCATCATCAGTAGGAGAATCACAAATACATGATGGGTTACAATCACTAAGTTGATACCAATAGCCTCCTGGCCCCAACCATTCCCAAGTACAACCACCAAAACATGTTGTTGTTTCAGTACACACACCGTCTTTACATCTATATGGTGCAACACACACATTCCCACATGATCCACAATTATTATCATCAGACGATCCAGGGTTTCCTAGATTCCAATAGTCAAGAGAAATTGATCCATAAATACCATCATTATTAAGATCGCAACAGACCGTACCTTCTGGCACTGAATCGCCACAAGATGCACAGTTTTCATTTGTTCCTAATGTAATACAATTTCCATAACAACAAACTTCCCCTTCTGCACAAATTATTCCACAACCACCACAATTATTATTGTTAGAAAGCAAATCTGTGCATGATAATCCACCACCAGTAAGATTAGGACAACAATCTTCAAAAGGTGCTTCTAAACATGCATCTCCACACCCGCTACAATTATATCGATCTTTAGGTCTACAATATCCAGAACAATTCCATTCTCCAGGAGCACAAGGATTTGAAGTAGTTGTAGTTGTAGTAGTGGTATTAGTAGTAGTGGGTTGTGGTGTGGTTGGATCTGGAGGTTCTGATGTAAGTGGTGTTCCAGTGGTAGAAGAAGTACCAGTGGTAGAAGAAGTACCAGTGGTAGAAGAAGTACCAGTGGTAGAAGAAGTACTAGTGGTAGAAGAAGTACTAGTTGTTGGTTCTTGAGTTGTAGTTGGGTATATACAAGGATAAGATACGACTTGATTTTCCGTTCCGTTAAAACTAGGAAATCCTTCATATGAACAAAGACATGTGCCATCTTGTGGGCACGAAGATGTCTTTCTCCATGATGTAAAGTAGCCTGGTTCTCCGTAGCCCAAATTCCAGGTCCAACTACAAGAAGATGATGTGCATGTACTAAAATCTCCATAAACCTTTAATTCTTCATTTGTTTCCCAATTTAAACTTCCATCTTTTTCTATTGCCGTATAAGAACAATCACCAAAAAGAAAAATCTCACCTTCATAAGATGGATTAATGCCCAAACTTAGTGGATCAATACAATTAGGCATTTTTAACCCTTAAGAATTGGGTTATTGTTTTTAGATTGAAAGAAATTCATTTTGTACAAACCCATTTGTGTATATGTAAGTACACTCGTTGCTATTTAATACAGTATATTCAACAGCAACAATAGTGTCATTTGTGTAAATAATTTCATTCTGCATTAGTTGTTTCCTTTTTATTCCTTTTAAGTTCATGTAGCTCTCTAGTGTTCAACAATATCTGATTAAGTATGCCCATAGTATTTTCTTGGCTTTTAACCACACTTTCTAGTCCATTTTCTAATCTATCTATAAATTTAATGTGTCTATCATGCAAAGGGAGGATAATCTTTTCGCCTAACCAATTTGCTGCTTTATAGGTTGTCCAAACAAAGAATATTAAGAAACTACAAGAAACACCCAATCGTTCAACTAATAGGACAATTTCTTTTTCATCCATTGTTCTAACCCCCAAATAATGTAGTTGTGCCTACATTAAATTACACCTGTGACACCAACTTCTGTGGCATTCTCTACCACCTTTCTTTTTTCTGCATATATACCAGCTAAAACTGAGCGAGCTTGTCCATATTCTAGTAGAACACCAGTCATTTCTTCTATAGACGAGAAAATAACAGGTGTATTATCCATGCTAATTAGGTGTGGAAGTTCTAGGCCCAATGCTGCTGCCTCTTTTGCAAGAGAAAACACGCCCACAAGAAGTGCAACATCAGAGGGAGAAATGCCTAAACGATAGCCACGACCAGAATCCCAACCAACTTTTTCTAAAGCTGCCCATTCATTATCTATATTTTGGAATGACCATGCCTTTGCTTGAGATAGAGCATCTGGAGGTGCAGCAGCTATATAATCCCATGTTTGATCAGATAGTTTAGTTATAAATTTGCCAATTTCTGAGTCAAGTAAAACTGGCATGGTTATATTTCTTGAAACACCATCTGAATTTGTTTTAATTAGATTAATGTTGTATATGTCCTCTGTTGCTATTCCAGAGTTATCTATCCTATTTGTCAGTATGATACTTAAGCTTAACATTTTTGCTCCTATGCTTTTATGATGAAATTAACAACTATCGCTGGTGGAATAATCCCGAATGCAGTTCCACCTCCAGTACTAGAATTAGTAACTGTATGATTATGATTGGAACTTTCAACACCAGTAGTAGTACCATGAATATGACCTTGATGAGCACCTTGCGTATTAGGAGTTCCGTTAGCACTTCTGTTAGCACCATCCCTTAAACCATATGATCCAGATGAACCAACATTTCTTCCCCAACCATGCGTGTGGTCAACAGATACTGTACCACTTGTTCCTGAGTGTGTATGATTTGCAGTTTGTGTTCCTACTGTTGTAGCATGAGTATGAGAAGCCATGTTAGCTTCAGATAAAGTAACTGTTTCTGCTCCTACATTTGAACCCAAAGTTCTAGTAGTTAAAGAAGTTCCTGTTCCTGCACAAATTGGAATTCTACCTCTCATATCAGGCAAAGTAAAAGTATCGTTAGAATTTCCAGAACCATAAGTAGTTCCAATTACTTTAAATAAATCGCCATAAGTCTTTCTGCTAATAGCACTTCCATTGCATAAAAGCCATCCGTTAGGAACTACAGATCCAGCAAAAAATCTTATAACACCAATAGGAGTAAAAGATGATTGCAAGCCTTGAAACGAACTTCCTTTTGGGGAGTTGGTTGGTATCATGCTGTAAGAAAAAGATCCAGCCAATTGCTCACCTATATTTTAATAATGAAATTAACAACTATTGACGGAGGCATAATTCCAAAAGCTGTTCCACTTCCAGTATTTGAGTTTGTTACTGAGTGTGTGTGATTAGCACTTTCTGTTCCTGTTGTAGTAGCATGAGTATGATTTTGCTGAATGCCACCAGTACTAGGTTGACCAGAACTACTAGCTGTTCCTGAGTCCATTAATCCGTAAGAGCCAGATGTACCCGCAGTATGACTAAAGTTGTGTACATGATTTGCACTTTCACCACCACTTGTTCCTGTGTGTGTATGCGTAACACTTTCTGTTCCAACCGTAGTTGCATGTGTGTGAGAAGGCAAGTTAGTTTCGGCCAATGTAGCTGTTTCTGCACCAAAAGTTGCTGCTAATGTCCTTGTGGTTAAACTAGAACCAGAACCAACACCAATAGGTAGTCTTCCTCTCATGTCTGGTAAAGTAAATGTGCTATTAGAATTACCAACGCCATAAGTAGTGCCTATGACTTTAAACAAATCACTAAAAGCTACCCTACTAACAATACTTCCATCACAAATTAACCATCCGATTGGAGCAACAGAACCAGCAAACATTTCTATTATACCAGTCGGTATGATTGGTGTTTTTATAGGCTCAAATGAACTTCCCTTTGGAGAGTTAGTAGGCATCGAATTATAAGAAAAAGATCCAGCCAATTTTTCACCTATATTTTAATAATAAAATTAACGGCTATTGATGGTGGCATAATACCAAATGGTGTTCCACTACCTGTGTTTGAATTAGTAACACTATGTGTATGTGTAGCACTTTGAGTTCCAAATGTGGTTGAATGAGTGTGACCAACAGAATTCCCACCTGTTTGTGGTGTTCCCGAACTACTAGCAGTAAGCGAATCTATAATCCCAACTTGTGAACCAGTAGTTCCTATAGGTTTGTTATAACTATGTGTATGATTTACGCTTTGATCACCGCTTGTTCCTGTGTGAGTATGATTAGCACTTTGTGTTCCAACTGTAGCGGTATGGGTATGTGGTGGAAGATTTGTTTGTGCTAATGTTACTGTCTCTGCACCCAAATTCGCCCCTAAAGTTCTAGTGGTAAGCGATGTGCCTGTTCCAGCACCGATAGGTAATCGCCCTCTCATATCTGGTAATGTAAATGTAGTATTAGAATTACCAGCCCCATATGTAGTTCCTATTACTTTAAATAAGTCGTCATAAGTCCTTCTACTAACAGTACTTCCGTCACATATTAGCCAGCCATTTGGAGCAGTAGAACCAGCAAACATTTGAATGATACCAGATGATATAAAAGTGTCTTGAACTGCTTGAAACGCAGAACCCTTTGGCGAATTACTTGGTATCATGCCATAGTTAAACGCTCCAGCCATTAATAGCTTCCCCCCATTACACAAACTTGCAATGCGGTAGTACTAGCAGTAGTAGTAACACTAACAGAGGCAAAAAGCTTAAATGTAGATGGTAAAACAAGAGGGTTGGCAAAAGTCAAAGTAGTTGTAAATCCAGCTACAGTAGTGGATGGAGTTACAGCAGTCACAAGTATTTCTGTAAACAAATAAGCTGTAGTTCCATCCCATACCCATATGCCTACGATATTGCCAGCAGTCGCAGAAGTAAAAGAGGTGGAGCAAGCATTAACTTGAATTGAATCAATTCTTAATCCATTAGTAGAAGTTGGTACAACCTCTACAATATTTGCTGCTGCAAGACTAGCAGTTGCTGTTGGGCCTCTAGTGGTACAAGCTGTTTGTGCTGCAAGAGTTTTTGCAACAAAGTATGGTGCTTGAGCAAAGATAGGCGTTGATGTGACTGGCATTATAAACCTCCAAAGTTGTTAGCTAAGAAAACATTGCTTGCTGCTGATGGGGCGGTTGACCAAGACAATACGCCAGCACCACTAGTAATTATTACTCCACCATTAGCACCATCTGTAGTTGGCAAAGTCCATATTACATTACTTGCTATATTATCTCCAGCTTTAAATCCTACATAGTTTGTTCCATTAGCTGCTAGTTCATAGAACCTTAATTCGCTTGTATTGCCAGCAGAAGTATTAAAAGGAGTTAGATTTAAAGACCTTGCTAAATATAGTGAGTAGTTACTATCAACATAAAGTAGCTTAGTTTCACCAAAGTTTTGTATTCTGAATAGATCTCCTGACTGAGAAGAAGAGCCTCGTATAACTATACCAACGCCAGCATCGGTTCCTGTTAGAACACGAAGTGCATAGGCGTTAGTTAAAGTTAGATTAGTTCCAGCAATAGGAGCAGAATCAATCTGTATTGTTGCAGCATTTGTAAATGTACTCGCACTTACCGCACTATAAGTTGGGGCAGATATTTTTATTGCTCTTTGAGAACTTAAAAAACCAGCGGAAAATTGAACGGTTCTATTAAGATTTAGAAAAACATCGCTATATTCTGTAGCTGCTGTCAAAGCAGTATGATTAGGAGCAGTAACTGTAACTGAAGAAGGCTGTGTTCCTGTGCCAACAGTAGGACTTATAGCAAGCACTGGAGTAGTTACTGTTGTGCCATTAAAAGTAAAGCTTGAAGATCCAGCAGCAGCATTGCTTCCGTCTTTGTAGACAACCTGATTTGCTGATCCAGCAACTGGGCCAGTTAAACCTTGTAGTCCTTGGTTTCCTTGAGAACCTTGATCTCCTTGATTCCCTTGACCTTGATCACCTTGCGAGCCTTGGTAACCTTGATCTCCCTGCCATCCCTGATCTCCCTGATGACCTTGCCAACCTTGATGCCCTTGATCGCCCTGTTCACCCTGCCAACCTTGATTGCCCTGATGACCTTGGTCGCCCTGTTCTCCTTGGTATCCCTGATAACCTTGCCAGCCATACATACCTTGATCACCTTGTGACCCTTGCCATCCTTGCCAGCCATACATACCTTGATCGCCTTGATTTCCTTGATAACCCTGCCATCCATAGTTGCCTTGATCACCTTGATTTCCTTGTAATCCTTGTTCACCTTGCCATCCATAATTTCCTTGATCACCTTGATTTCCTTGATCACCCTGATTACCATAATTACCTTGATTTCCTTGTTCGCCTTGTGAACCTTGTTCTCCTTGATTTCCTTGGTTTCCTGTTCCAGTTACACCTTGAAAACCTTGTCTTCCTTGAAAACCTTGGTTACCTTGATTTCCAATAATGCCTTGTAACCCCTGATTTCCTTGGAAACCTTGTCTTCCTTGATATCCTTGTTCTCCTTGAAAGCCTTGATTGCCAACAATTCCTTGAAAACCTTGTCTTCCTTGAAAACCTTGAAATCCTTGAGATCCTTGAGATCCTTGAACTCCTTGTTCTCCTTGAAATCCTTGATTACCTTGATTGCCTTGATAACCTTGATAGCCCCTAAAGCCTTGATATCCTTGAGATCCTTGAGATCCTTGATATCCTTGAGATCCTTGAAAGCCTTGAAAGCCTTGATTTCCAGTTCCAGTTAAACCTTGAAAACCTTGTCTACCTTGAGAACCTTGATTGCCTTGATTGCCTGTTAAACCTTGAAAACCCTGTCTGCCTTGAAATCCTTGATTCCCTATTGATCCTTGAAAACCTTGTCTGCCTTGATTTCCAGTACTTCCAGATAAACCTTGATCGCCTTGATTTCCTGTTGCTCCAACAACTCCTTGATTGCCTTGAAATCCTTGTGAACCTACATCTCCTTGATCTCCTTGGTTTCCTTGATTTCCTTGATCTCCTTGACTTCCCTGATAACCTTGATTGCCTTGATTGCCTTGATATCCTTGGTCGCCCTGATTGCCTTGATCTCCATAAAATCCTTGATTACCCTGCGATCCTTGATCTCCTTGTTCTCCTTGGTTACCTTGCGACCCTTGATCACCTTGATCGCCTTGATCGCCTTGATCCCCTTGACTTCCTTGATATCCTTGAAAACCTTGAAAACCAGTTAAACCTATTTCTCCTTGAAAACCTTGATTGCCCTGATCGCCCTGTTGTCCTTGTTCACCTTGAAATCCTTGATCACCTTGATTTCCTTGAAATCCTTGTTCCCCAACAATTCCTTGAAAACCTTGATCACCTTGATTACCCTGCAATCCTTGCAATCCTTGTGGTCCAGCAACACCTAGTCCAACCCAACCAGTATCGTTGTAAACCCATGTCTTACCATCGAATGTATAAGTGTCATTATTATCGGGATTAATAGGAAAATTTATTGGCATATTGCATATATCCTAAGTTTTTATTATGTAGTTTAATGCTATGCTTGGTTGCATGTTATCATGCGAATAACCACCACCAGTATTGTTGGCATTGCTTATATATGGCGTAAATGTATGGGTATGATCAATGCTAGGACTATCTCCAACCGTACAGTATTGTCCATACTCTGAACCACCAGACACTATAAGTCTTCCTTGATAACCACCACCAAGATTAGCAAATCCATAAGCACCTCTTCCTATTTGACCACCTCCAGCAACCCAAACCGCAGAGTGTGAATGCACTTGATTAGCAGACATACCACCAGTGCTACCACCATATACAGCATTAGGATGAGTATGTGCTGGTATTTGAGATGAATTTAAAGTGACTGTTTCTGTACCTATTTTAACAGCCAATCCCCTATTCGTAAGACCAACACCAGTTCCAACACCAATTATTGTTCTGCCTCTTAAGTCTGGTACTCCAAATGTGCTACCATTTCCTGCACTATATGTTGTTCCAATTACAGTAAATAATGCAGCATAAGTAGTTCTAGAATAAGTATTTGTACCATCACATAATAACCATCCAGCAGGAGCAGTAGTACCAGCAAAAGCAATTATTGATCCTGTTGGATTCGAGCTAACTGCTGGCGAGCTAGTCCAAGTAGAGCCATTGCTTGTAAGAACATTCCCACTTGTTCCAGCAGAAGTAAGCCCAGTTCCACCAGAACCAACAGCAAGAGTAGTCGATAGACCACCAGCAGTAATTGAACTTTGATTTATCCAAGATGGAGCAGATGAACCATTTGATTTTAAAACTTGATCACTAGTTCCTGCTGCTAAAATTGCTGTTGAACTTGTTCCAGATTGATATGGAATACCACCTATAGAACCACCAGAAATATTTATTGCTGTTGTAGCTACACCAGTAGTATTTTGATTAAGCGTAGGTATATCGGCAGGAACTAAAGATCTAAAAGATGGAACACCAGTAGAACCATTTGGGGAAGCAAGTACAGTATTTCCAGATTGATTTACAAATGTAACTGTGAAAGTTCCAGCATTTATAACTGGCGATCCAGAAACATTGAATATGGCTGGTGCAGATAATGATACAGAAGTCACAGAACCACTAGATTGAAAACCTTGGTTTCCTTGATTGCCTTGATTGCCTTGAAAACCTTGATTTCCATTATTTCCAGCCGATCCCTGTGATCCAGTACCACCAGATAAACCCTGATTACCTTGGTAGCCTTGATTACCAAGTATTCCTTGAAATCCTTGTCTGCCTTGAAAACCTTGATCACCTTGTAAGCCTTGATTTCCTTGAGATCCTATCGTTCCAACAGTTCCTTGAAATCCTTGATTACCTTGATTTCCTTGAAAACCTTGAGATCCAGTTATACCCTGTCTTCCTTGATTGCCTTGGTTTCCTTGAGGTCCAACAGAACCTTGAATACCTTGATTTCCTTGGTTACCTTGAGATCCAATAGATCCTTGAACTCCTTGACTTCCTTGACTTCCTTGACTTCCTAAAATACCTTGAAATCCTTGTGGTCCTCTTACAAGACTCACATTCTGCCAATATACTGGAGATGAACCAGTATAAATCAAACCATCGCCTATAGATGCTGTGCCACCAGTTGGATTAGGACATGCCTGAGTAGCTGTTCCTTGATTTACATTTGTGACAATCCACATATCACCTAAAGATGCACCAGCAGTTTCATTGTTAAATATGTTTTCCCATGTTTCTGAACCTTGAATGGTTACGCCAGAACCAGATGTTCCTTGATAGCCTTGATAGCCTTGATAGCCTTGATTTCCTTGATCACCTTGCTCTCCTTGGTATCCTTGATTTCCTTGAAAACCTTGGTTTCCTTGAAAACCTTGATCGCCTTGTTCTCCTTGATCACCTTGATTTCCTTGATCTCCTTGAAATCCTTGATACCCTCTAATTCCTTGATAACCTTGTTCTCCTTGATTACCTTGTTCGCCTTGTTCTCCTTGTTCTCCTTGATTTCCTTGAAATCCTTGATCACCTTGCAGTCCTTGATTACCTTGTTCGCCTTGAAAACCTTGATAACCTTGATCGCCTTGATATCCTTGATCCCCTTGATCTCCTTGATAACCTTGATCGCCTTGATAGCCAATTTCTCCTTGATAGCCCTGATCGCCTTGATAACCTTGTTCTCCCTGATCTCCTTGAACCCCTTGAGATCCTTGAAGACCCAAATCTCCTTGGTATCCTTGATAACCTTGATTTCCTTGTTCGCCTTGGTTCCCTTGTTCACCTTGGTATCCTTGTTCTCCTTGGTATCCTTGGAAACCTTGATTTCCTTGAAAACCTTGTTCTCCTTGATTTCCTTGATCTCCTTGATTACCCTTTTGAACCAATAAAGTCCATCCGTTGTTTGGAGGTGTCGCTCCCAAAGACCAACTTCCAACATTGGTCAATTGATACAATGATCCTTGATAAGTAGCAGCATCATTTAAAACATAGGTAGTTAAAGCAGACCATGTGCCAGTATAAGTATAAGGCACATCTCCCTGATAGCCTTGGTATCCTTGATAACCTTGATTTCCTTGTTCTCCCTGATAGCCCTGATTTCCTTGAAATCCTTGTTGTCCTTGGTATCCTTGTTCACCCTGATAACCTTGATCTCCCTGCGATCCTATGCCACCCTGATCTCCCTGTTCTCCTTGAAAACCTTGCAACCCTTGTTCGCCCTGTTCTCCTTGAAAACCTTGAAAACCAGCACCTTGAAAACCTTGTTCTCCTTGATTTCCTTGTACGCCTTGTGTGCCTTGAGTTCCTTGACTTCCTTGGAAACCAGCACCTTGAAATCCTTGTTCGCCTTTTGCACCTACAAATTGAACCCACTGTGAACTATCTGTATCTACAACATATATGTAAAAAATACCAGTTGATGTATCTATCCAAAGATCGCCAGCAGTTGGCGATAATGGAGCAGTTGGACTTGCAGTATAGACACCCCTATTTATGCCTTGATAACCCTGTTGCCCCTGTTCTCCCTGATACCCTTGATATCCCTGATAGCCAGTATCACCCTTATCACCAGTTCTTGCAAAGGTGAGCAATACTTCATCATCATTAGAAAACGAGCCACTTCCAGATAAATAAGAAATTGTAACATCAAAGAAGCTAGGCTCTTGTTCTGAGGAATTGCTTATAGTGTAAAGTGCAAATACTGTAGAGTCATTTTTCTTAGATAATTTGAAATGACCTTTCATAGTGCTTGTTGAAGCAGAGATTGTGGCTAAGAATAGAGAAAGATCTATGTTTGCATTATTTGGATTATCATCAATTATAACATGCGTAGCTGATGCAAGAGAAGCATTGTTAAATCTTATGTAGTTGTCGCCTGGATCATTGATAAAATAATTATTTGTGTCTATTTTATATTCAACTGTTACACCACCAAAGCTACCAGTTGCTCCCTGATATCCTTGGTCGCCTTGATTTCCATAATTGCCTTGATCGCCTTGTAATCCCTGATCACCTTGTGATCCCTGATCACCTTGATTTCCATGTTCTCCTTGGAATCCTTGATCACCCTGTGAACCTTGTTCACCCTGCGAACCTTGATTTCCCTGATCTCCTTGAAAACCTTGAAATCCCTGTTCTCCTTGATTTCCTTGGAATCCTTGCTCACCTTGAAAACCTTGATCTCCTTGATTCCCTTGAAATCCTTGGTCACCCTGATTGCCTTGATGGCCTTGTTGACCTTGTTCCCCTTGAAATCCTTGATCACCTTGATCACCTTGATTTCCTTGAAAACCCTGTTCTCCTTGAAATCCTTGTTCGCCCTGTTCTCCTTGATGACCTTGGAAACCCTGTTCGCCCTGATGACCTTGTATACCTTGATTTCCTTGATGACCTTGAAATCCTTGTTCGCCTAAAATCCCTTGATAACCTTGATATCCTTGAACGCCCTGATGACCTTGAATGCCTTGGTGACCTTGTAATCCTTGATTACCTTGATATCCTTGATCGCCCTTAAGACCTTGTAAACCTTGATGACCTTGTAAACCTTGATTACCTTGTGACCCCTGCAATCCCTGCAACCCCTGATTACCTTGTGGACCAACTTGTGTATACATCACTTGCATTACAGTTGCAATTACTGATGGTATAGCTGGTGCTGGAGATGTAGATGTGTTCCTTAAAAGTTGAATATTAGTATTATCAGTACTCCACATTATTTCTATATATTCATTAGCAGATGTGGTAGTAAAAAGATAATCCCAAGCAGCAACATTAAATGGGTTATTTGAAGTAACATTTACTTTTGTGGCAGAATCAGCAACATCTACGCCATTTAATTTAAACCAAATCTGTACAGTTTGTCCATTACCACCACCGCCAGAATAATATAATTGAGCAGAAAACTGTAGATCATAAGTTCCAGGATGAGCAACTTTAATCTGAGAGTTTGATTGTATAGAAACGCCATTAGCATCTGGCGTATTGTTAAATGTCATCGCATAAGCTGTAGCTGTTGAAGCAGCAGTCTGAGTTAAATCAGAATAGAAAGATCCGTAATAACCTAAAGCACCACCAGCACCAGTAACGCCCTGATAACCCTGTGGTCCAATACCACCAACTTGTGTAAAGGTTATATCATCAGTTCCAATACGAATACTTCCATCTACATTAGAACCAACACTATTTTGCAAAGAAGAAGTATTATTATTTACTGTTCCAGCTACTATAAATAGATAATCGCCATACTCAACTTGAGCAGCGATATGATTATCAAAGTCTGTTGCTCTGATGAGTTTGTATAAAGCAGATGGTCCACCAGTGGCATCAACTGTATAAATACCATTCTGTCTTGCATCAGATTGATTTTTAACTAATATTCTATCACCAACAGCTACAGCAACACTATCAACAGACAAAGCCCCATTTGTAGTGGCTTGAATATAAGCACCAACGCCAGTACCATTAGATGCATCTGCACTTCCAGCAGTGTAAGTTGGGGAATTATTAAGGGCGGTAGTTGTTGCTAAACGAGCAGATGTGTGAGCGTTTTCCGTGTTCTTTGGTCCTTGAACACCTTGGTAGCCTTGATCCCCTTGATAGCCTTGCTCGCCTTGATAACCCTGATAACCTTGGTCACCCTGTGATCCCTGATCTCCTTGATTTCCTTGGAATCCTTGATCGCCTTGATTACCTTGTTCACCTTGAAATCCTTGTTCACCTTGAAACCCTTGTTCTCCTTGAAAACCTTGATAACCCTGATCTCCTTGAATACCTTGTTCACCTTGATAACCTTGGAATCCTTGATGGCCTTGAATCCCTTGTTCTCCCTGTTCTCCTTGAAAACCTTGATGGCCCTGATTACCTTGGAAACCTTGTTCACCTTGAAATCCTTGATCGCCCTGTGATCCTTGTAAACCTTGAAATCCTTGGTTGCCTTGTTCGCCTTGAAAACCTTGTAATCCTTGATCTCCCTGATTACCTTGTTCACCTTGAAAACCTTGTTCTCCTTGAAACCCTTGATAGCCCTGATCGCCTTGTAATCCCTGTTCACCTTGGAATCCTTGATCACCTTGATTGCCTTGGAAACCCTGATCTCCTTGGAAACCTTGGTCACCCTGATTGCCTTGTAAACCTTGTTGACCTTGGTCACCTTTCTGAGCAATCAATGTCCAAAAAGTTCCTTCTGAGGGCGTATCCCCAAGATTGCCACCATTAGAATGAATGCGATACCAAGTTTGCCCTAAATAAGTTGCTATATCACCTATAGCATACGATGCACCGCCACTGTAAGCACCTGTGAAATTCCATAATGCATCTGATCCTTGATTACCTTGAGAACCTTGTTCACCCTGCCAACCTTGATAACCTTGATTTCCTTGAAACCCTTGTTCACCTTGAAAGCCTTGATTGCCTTGATTGCCTTGTTCACCTTGTAATCCCTGATTTCCTTGTGATCCTTGATCACCTTGGAAACCCTGTTCACCTTGATCACCTTGAAAACCTTGTTCTCCTTGGCCACCTTGATCTCCCTGATTTCCTTGTGAACCTTGATCGCCTTGCGAACCCTGTTCTCCTTGATCACCTTGGTCACCTTGGTCACCTTGATTTCCTTGTGATCCTTGTGATCCTTGATTACCCTGTGATCCTTGATAACCTTGTGAGCCTTGGTTCCCTTGAAAACCCTGATAGCCTTGCGAACCAACAAGACCAATAGACAGAGTAACAAAATCTTCGTTATTTATTACTCCGTATGTACTAACTAGTGTCACATTAAATATTACATAACTTCCATCTACAGTATCATTTGTTGCAGTACCATCTACGCAAGAAGTTATTTGATAAGTAACATATGTTGAAGGATTGGCTTGATGGGTTAAAGTTAAATAACCACTCTGAATACTTAAAAATAAATCATGTAGGGTAGTATTTATTCCGTATGGATTATCATCTACTTTAACCTGAGTAGCCGAAGTAAAAGGATCAGCATTAAAACTTATATAGTCATTAGTAGGATCAAGATCTGTAAGAGTTGTTGTATTTACCTTGTATGTCCAAGACAATGCAGCAATTCCACGCTCGCCTTGATCTCCCTGATTTCCTTGCGAGCCTTGTTCGCCTTGCCAACCTTGATAACCTTGTTCCCCTTGTGATCCTTGATTACCCTGTTCTCCTTGATTACCTTGATCTCCTTGATTTCCCTGTTCACCTTGTTCTCCTTGAAAACCTTGGTCGCCTTGATCTCCTTGATCACCCTGATTTCCTTGTGAGCCTTGTTGACCTTGTTCTCCTTGAAATCCTTGGTCGCCTTGATTTCCTTGAAATCCTTGTTCACCCTGCAATCCTTGGTCGCCCTGCGATCCTTGGTCGCCTTGATTTCCCTGTGATCCTTGATCTCCTTGTAAACCTTGTTCACCTTGAAAACCCTGATCACCCTGATCACCCTGTTCTCCTTGAAATCCTTGTGAACCTTGATCTCCTTGATCTCCCTGATTACCTTGTTCGCCTTGGAAACCTTGTTCTCCCTGATTACCTTGAAAGCCCTGTTCTCCTTGAAATCCTTGATTGCCTTGTAAGCCTTGGTCACCTTGAAAACCTTGGTGACCTTGTAAACCTTGATCACCCTGATTTCCTTGAAAACCTTGTTCTCCTTGAAACCCTTGATGTCCTTGGTTTCCTTGTTGTCCTTGGTAACCTTGATTACCTTGCTCACCAACTTTTCCTGCAAGACAAATTGAAAGAGTGTCGTATGTTTTAAATCCAGGACTTGAAGAATGCGTAACAACTGCAACTATATTCCCTGTTGTGGGATTATAGGAAGTTATTCGCATGTACTGTATAACATTATCAGTTGGTGCGTATACAGACAGTGTTTGTCCAGCACCAAATGATAAACCTGTTGCTATAGGACTTTGATAATAATTTTCACCAACTGTTTGAAAATAATATTCGCCTGTGTTTTGCGTAGTGCAAATTAAAGGTGTTGTACCTTGAAAACCCTGATCACCCTGTGATCCTTGGTCACCCTGATTGCCTTGATAACCCTGTTCACCTTGATTTCCTTGTTCCCCTTGAAAACCTTGTTCGCCTTGGTGTCCTTGTAAGCCTTGTAAGCCTTGTAAGCCTTGTAAGCCTTGTTCACCTTGCAATCCTTGATCGCCTTGATCTCCCTGTGATCCTTGATTGCCCTGTTCACCTTGAAAACCTTGTCTTCCTTGAAACCCTTGATGACCTTGATCACCCTGTTCTCCCTGATGGCCTTGAAAACCTTGTCTTCCTTGAAAGCCTTGATGGCCTTGCCAACCTTGATCTCCCTGATGACCTTGAAACCCTTGTCTTCCTTGAAAACCTTGGTTTCCTTGTAAACCTTGTAACCCTTGCCTTCCTTGAAATCCTTGTGATCCTTGTGATCCATTTGTTCCTTTTTCAGCAAAAATTGTCCACCAACTATTTTCCGCAGGGGTAACTCCGTCAATAGTTGATATGCAAATCCAAGACGAACCACCATATGTAACCACATCATTTACATAATATTGTGAACTAGGGTTATAGGCTCCACGAAAAGTAAGCCCAACACCAATAGACCCTTGATTACCTTGGTCACCTTGATCTCCTTGTAGACCTTGTTCACCCATTTGTCCTTGATGTCCTTGAACACCAATCATTCCTTGTAAGCCTTGGGAACCTTGAAAACCCTGTTGACCTTGCGATCCAAGAAGATCTGATGTGATAAAATTTTCACCATCAAAAAAAACGGCTTGTCCAGAGGCTGGTACTCCAGAAAAGTCGTCTTGATCTTGTATTCTTGTTATGTTTCTTTGGAAATGCATATTTTATTTTCTCCAAAGATAAATACACCATCTTTTAAGTAATGGCTGGCCACTTTTTAATGGGGCAATCTTGAGTAGCCCAACTAGCTTTTATCTTCAAGTTGCACCCACACTTTGTGCATGTCCAATTTGGGCTATCTTTATTAACTTCTGGACATGTGTCACAAACATCAAGCCTAATTTTTAATTGCTCGTCTGAAACTTTTGGCATACCAGAAGCAACATGCTTAACAGCAGCCTTTGCAAAATTGGCAGCTTTTTCAAAAATATTAGGTTCTTTACTCATAGCACTCTCCTTAAGATTTTATCCTGTGCTATTGTATTAAAAAAAACGACCCCAGTAAATACTGGAGTCGCTATTTTTTTTAAAAAACATGGTCTTAGAGTTGACCAATTAGCACCCTACGGTTATCAAGAACAGCGAAGCCGTGTTCTCCGAAACCATACATGCCCATTCTACGCTGACGATGGAAAGTTGGGTCTTCAAATACTTCGATATCCTGACGAACAGGCATAACAAAGCTATCTGATTTTTCAAGATCAAGACCAACAGCAATTTCCAATTTGCCGTCAGAAAAAGTTCCGCTAAGAACATTTTCATAGTAGTCATTGTAAGCTTGACCAACACCGAGTTCATCGATGTCGTGAAGGTTTACGCCAAAAACTTTGGTCAAACCATAGTCTTGACTTACGAAGATTTCACGCCTTGTGAAATCGTCAGCTTCACCAATATCCCAACTACGAACATCTTCCATAGATTCTGGAGAGAGATATAGGTCAGTAAGCTTACCACGATTAATGGAAGTGCTATTACCACCACCATTCCTACGCATAGAGGTTTTCATAAGAGCTACAAGCCTCTTGCTGAAAACGCCATCTGTGGCAGCAGCGTCATAAACGCCAATTCCACGACCTACACCAGCAGCGAGGATAGTGTGCCAGCCATCGTTGTTCATTTTACGAACAAAGGAGGCTTCAAGAACTTGAAGAGCACGACCAACTAGATCCCAACGAGCATCCCTAGCATATCGCAAGGAGAAATCGATAGAAGAACCAACTTCGAAAGTTGGAACCATTACGAAGTCACCTTCAACATGTCGTTCTGGAATCTTGCCCTGAGAAGGAATCGTATAAGCAACGAAATCTTTTTCAGAACCAGGAGCAAGGAAATCTAATGGGAATTCAATAGATGTACCTGGCTGGAAATTGATAGGTTCAAAGATGCCACCAATGATGTCACCGTTGAGAACGCCTTGTCGCAAAGGAAGGGTTAGTGCCTTTGCAAGTTCGGCTTGAGCAGCAGTCGCATGTTCAAATTGATTGCTTCCAGACTGTTTAAGCAATTCAATCATTTCGGGTGTTGGCTTTTTCATGTTCTTATCTCTCCTTATTAGTTTGGAAGTTCAACATAAACTTTAACATAACCGTTTTCGTCTTTTGCACCAGCAAAAGTTCCAACTCTAGGAGTGGCAACTTCACCACCACTAGCGGAAACAGTTGGGGTTAACAAACCACTAACTGTCAAATAAGCCTTGTCACCAACGGTAGGGTTACCAGTTACTTTATCAGTAACAACATAACCTTTTCGAAGAAGTGGTGCTTTTTCGCCAATTACTTGTTCATCTTTGTGAAAGTTACGGTGAACCCTTGTTTGATCAATGTCAACAAAGTTTGCCAAGCTAAGGCCAGCAACCTTATAGCCCGAAGGACTACCAGATAGATAGCTGCAAAGACCTGGGGTTACAATGCCAGCACCAGAAGCAGCAGTTCCATAAATAAGAACTGTGCCTTTTTCGTGGACATCATTACAAACCAACGAAATGTCGGTTTCATTAATCAAGCGGTCTGGTTTAATTGCCATTAGATTTCTCTCCTTATGCTGTGGCGTGTTTGTCTAAACCAAAATACGAAGCAATTTGCGATGCTACTTGTCTGACTTCACTAGCCACCTCAGAAGTTGCAAGAGCAGCATCATTCTTAACTTCTGCGGTATCCAAAACGGAAATTGAGGCTTTACTAGCTGCTGGATCTTCTTCCATATTGTCTTCTTCTTGATTCTTCATATCCTTCTTTTCAGAAGGATCTTTAGTTTCAATTTCGACTTCTACTTCAGAACCAGCTTTTTTATACTCAGACATTTTTTTGTTCATGTACTCTGACTGATAGCTTACGCTTGAAGCAAAAGCTTCATCAGCAAGAGATTCTAAAGAGTTGACTACATTAATAGCCTCATCTTTATTCATGCCCATCTTTTCCATTACCATAGAAAGACGGTCATTTGCTTTTTTGTCTTTCTTCATAGTGCCAAGTTCATTGGACACAGCATCATAAGAAGTCTTGAGTTCTTCAAGCATCTTTTTAGCTTCTGCCAATTGATTGGCCATGTTTTCTTTTTCTTTGTTTAACATGCCAGATTCAGCATGAAAATCTTCAACTTTCTTATTGGCTTCAGCCAACGAAACATTGAGGTCTTCAAGTTGTTTTTGCATGTCCTCAAATTGATTCTCATTATCTTTCATTTGATCTATCTCCTTTGAAACTATAGTCTCACCTAAATGATACCCCGAATTTGATTTAAAAGCTTCTGTTTCTTGAAAAATAACACTTTCTGGATTAGCTGGCTTGCGAACAAGACCATTACCAGAGAATGTAATATTCTTTAACAGCCTACCAATTTTCATATCTTTATATACGCCATTACCGCCATAAGACCTAAGATATTTGGTTAAAAATGCTGTTTCTTCATTTCTTGCTACAACTCTAGAATTTGCACCTTCGATTATTGCATAGTCAAAAGCGGTAAATAAAGCTTCCATTGAAACAAACCATTTCCCCTGCGAAATTTCAGAAAGAATCTCATTCATTCTTTGTTGTTTTTCTGCATCTTCCCAATATTTGTAAAGAACAGCAGATGTTGCAATGTGAAATTTAGAAGGCAGTTCGTCTATTGTGATACCGTCAGGTATTTTACTGCCATCAACATTAATTGCATTGCAAGATGTTATATGGCCGATTATTTGACTTTGATCATGCTCATAATTGAAAGGCTTATCTTCTGGACTAGTTCTTGCCACCCAAACTTCTGCACGATCAAAAACATCATCGTTTTTGTTCCAACCAGTTGTAACAAGAATAGATTTTAAATAATGTAAATCTACTTGCCCTTTATTTTCAGCAATTGCTTTATAATCTGAAACCTCAAAAGGAATGCAGTCTTCTATTGCTACACAAGACGATATTGTAAGACTAGAAGAAATCTTGTCTTTTAAACCATCTTCTATTTCGGCTTTGTAAATAGCTATATTATTCATTGTTCTGTACCTCAATAGCGTTTAAAAATTTCTTCAAAAATAAATCAGAATTTTTGTGTGATACTATTTCGCCATTTTTTATAGTTTGTCTTCCATCATCGCTCACAATTTCCATTGTGTATTTATAACTGTTAGTTATATCCCTATAAATAAATATTGAAAATATGTCTTCTATTTCAGAATTATTAAAATAAAATTCCAATTTAGATTTTTTAGTATCATAATTAACAATTATTTTTGCCATTACAATCTCCTAAAATAATACACCGAAAAAAATTCAAAACAATTCTGATAAAACTCATACTACCAGAAACATAACAATTAATTGTAGTGTTTTTTGGAATATATTTTATAGGAAACGGAATCATGTTCTCTGAAATATGATCATGCTCAAAAGCTATTCTGTTATAATTAGACATTGCTGTTAAAAAATTATCTATTTTTTTAGAGGCTAAACTTCTTTTCCATATTAATTCTAATATGTTTGGATCATTTTTTTTTACAAAAGGAGGCCAATAATCTTTATTACTACATATAGCAAAACAGTTTGTGTGAAATGCATCTGGCGACCAATAAAAAACAACACCGTTTGCACCACGATTCATTTCATTTATCATTAAATCAAAACCATAATTAGTTATAATTATATCTGATGCTTGAACTATGCAGAAAGAATTTGGATAAGTCCTAAAGACATTTTCTAAACCAAGTCTTATGTTATTCGCCTCATAAAAAGTTGTTGCTACCTTTAAATTTTCTCTTGGTAAAACATGTCTTGTTATTAATAATTCTATTATTTTATCTTCAATCAATTCATTCAATAACCAATATCTACTTGGTTCTGGATCTGCCCAAACTACAAATATGCTTGGAAAATTATTTGCAAAGATACTTTTAGATTTAATATTTTTTATCGAATTAACAAATTCATAGTACCTTCTATGCAATGTTATCAGTATCACCGTTTTCATATGGCATCTCATTTACTCTGTAAATCGCTATTGATGATGCCTCAATCTTTCTTCTCATTTCAGTATTTGGTTGAGTACCTTCTTTTTCTATGTATTTTTTAGTTGCTATACTGACAATAGTTCTTATTTTTAAAGGTATTTCCATATTTGTAGATATTATTCCTTTAATTAAATCCTTGTCTACTTTTTGGTCTGCTTCAATTTGGCAGAGTATATGGAACTTTGTTTTTTCTAAGCTTTCAAATTCTTGAGATGAAAGCTCTCTAAGATTTTTTTTGTTTAAAGAAGATAAATAAGCAGCGTTAACATGCTCAGATATATTTTTTTGACAAAGCTCTGCCCATGCCATTGTATCTACTAATCTAGCAGCAGTTTTTGGAACAATGACTTTCTTTTTTCTTTTTTCAGAATCTTTAACGCCAACTGGTCTTCCTTGTCCAGAAATTCCTTTTGGACTTTGAGAATTATCTTCTGTAGTTGGTTTAGGTTGATCAATCACAGGTGCTGGAGTTTGAACATCTATACCAAAATCTTTTGGTGACATTATACCCATTTGAACCCACATCTTTTTAAGATCATCTTCAACTTGTGGATTATGCCAAGGTCCAGCTTTCTTAGGTATTTTACCACTTTCTCGTTTACGCATTTCACGCTTTCTTCTGACGGTTTCAATCTCAGGAATAAGATCAAACCTTTCTTGAATTGCTTCTTCGCTAATAAGATCACGATCCATAAGATCAATAAGCAATCTTTTTTCAGCAGCTTCATCAGAAAGTGTATGTTGGTCAAATACAATTTGGGCTGGAACTTTAAATCCCATAGCCTGTTGAACAAGCTTGATTTCTTTATCCCAAAACGCAATCATTAAAGAGCGACCATAATCAAGTCTTTCAATCAGCGTTCTTAAGCTGATATAATTATTTGAAAATCCTTGCCCTGCTGGTAAACCAGTTAAAGATGGGGGTATACCCAATCCAGCAAATATTGCATTTAAAATTGGCTTGTATTTTTCTTCGCCTAAAAAAGCTGCAACATCAGTTGATGTTTCTTTAAAATCTAATTCTGGACCCCAAATTAAATCTATTGAACCACCACCAACATTGTTCATAAGCATGTCTGCCAAACGACCTATGGCTGTTTCAGTTGGCAAAATCTTGTGTTCAAGCGAGCCTAATTTCCACACACGAATATGACTAACAGCACCATCTAATGCTGCAAGATCTGCAAGCTTCATCTTCTTAAGCATCATTAAGTCTTCAAGTATGCAATATGTCATGGGCCTTGCCCAAACTTGCCAATCATCTCTTTTATAATAAATAGCACTAGTCTTATCTGCTGGAAGAGGTAAAGCTTTACCGCCCTGAGATACAGATGTTAAACTCTGCAAAGAAATTCCAGCAACCAAATCTTTTTCAATAGTATCTTTTGGATTTTTTATTTTTTTCAGCAAAGATTCTGGAATTCTAACGCCATACCTAAATGAATTTGGCCCAAGAAATGGAACTAATTCTTCGCCAAAAACTTCTATGGTCACTGGGTTATATATGGTATATCCCCAAGGTATTTCATTTTTAGGAGATGATATTGATTCTCCAACTGGTATGTCTGCTGCTAAACCTTTTTGTAGGTTTTCAACATCTGCATTTTTTAACTTTGCAGTTGATCTCTTTACAATCACATTACCAGATCTATAAAGCATATTTAAAATACGCTCAGTTCTTTCTGCCCCATTTATTTTTGAAAACCATTCTCTATAAAAAGTTTGTATCTTTTCATTTGGATGAACAAGATCAATGCCCTGACAAGCAAATTCTGCCATCATATCTATTACATTACGAACTATGCCTATACGCTCATATGCTTGCATACATGCAGAAATAATATCTTTTTCTAAAGTAGGTATGCTTTCGCCTGGTCTAAAAAAGTCATAATCCCTACGATCAAATGATTCACGAATAGAGACATTTCCGGGTAATATATTTTGAAAAGCTGTGCCAGCCTTAGAAGTATGATGAAGTGAATCAACATACGCAGATTTTGCAAATGCTGCCTCTTTTGATTTTGGATCATTTTCATCCCAAGTAACAAATAACGGTTTTTCTTCTGACATATTTCACCTAATCTGATTGTAATCTGATTACTCTAAAATATTATTACACCTTGTAGGGATAACTGTACCATAACTAGCACTATTCTTCGTAGCTTGTTTAAACCATTCTGGACCAATATACATAGGTCCACCATTGTTCTTAGTCTCTACAGATGATGCAAAACCACCAGCTTGTATATATTCTTCTTGAACTTCAATCCTTTGAAACATTCTTCCAACCATGTTTGCCATCAAAAGAGCAGAATACCTATCTTTCCTAATCCTGCTTTTTTTACCATCAACATCTCTACTTTCTGGAGTATCCCAACGATCTCTTCCAGCAACAGTTTGTGTATGAACGATGCTGGCCAATTCGTCTTTTAACTCTTCTATATCCATAACACAATCTTCTAGCGTATCATACAAATTTGTTAAATCTTCTTTTCTTCCAGCAGCAATATCTTCTTCTTCTGCAAGAGTTATTGATACTGGATCAAAGAATGGGAAAAGTAAAACTTTATCTTCCATATCTTTACGAAGACCATGATTAGCCTCTAAAACCCAATTGCCATCTGCAAAATTAATCATTTGAAGAATATGCTCACCACGCTTATCATCTGTGTCTTTTGATTTGTTGGCTTCTATAACTCTATATATTGGTGATTCTGCCTCATTAATTCTATTTGGGTCTTGTAAACCTTCCTCTATGGCAACACCGCCACCTTGACTATCAAGTGCTATTCTCACCATATTCGGAAAGGCTTTTGTTAAATCCCTGATTTTTCTACAGCAGTAACTGTAAAAATCTTTTTCTTTTGCAATACCCTTGTTCATTTTTTGTTTAAACGCACTTCTATTAGTTGTCCAACAGTAAACTATTCTTCTATGATCTGCATGTAAAGCCAACACAATTACAGCAAAATTATCTCTTTCAGAAGCTGGATCGATTGCCATAACATGTTGTACAGAGCCATCACCAAGTAAAGAAGCATGGAAGACTATTTCTCCATCTGCTAAACTTATTGGGCTTTCTGGCTTTCCAACAATACAAGATTCAATTAAACTTCGTTTAAAAAAACCATCAGAATCAGTAGCAAATGTAGCACCATACTCGATTAGATAATTCGCTTTCGTACTATTTATTCTAGCAGATGTTATCTGTTTGGCATCCATAAAACCAACAGGAAGTATTTCTACTGGAAGTCTTATTATAGAATAATCTCTCCAGTCAAACCCAGTTGGTATTGCCCCTTGAAAAATTTCTTCTAGAGCCTTTTTTTCGCCATTGCTTTCAATTATCCTTTTATAATTCGCCCATGTTTTATAGAAGTGATTAAAAGAATAGTAGGCAGTACCAGCAACAATGTTCTGGTTGCTTCTAAGTATTTTGCTTTCCTGTGCTTCATCTTCATCGGTCCAAACACCAAGCTGTTTCATCAATCTTATTTTTGCTTGCCTATGAACTTTCTCACTTGGATTAGATGCTACGCTAGAAAAACCTCTTACCACATTTTGATAAATGTCTTCTCTAATAGAAGCGAACTCGTCACAAACTGTATAGTTAGCTCTTTGACCTCTAATCTTTTCACCTGTTCCCAATGGCAATGCCATAGCAACACTTTCACCAACAATCATTTCACATCTATCTATATCTCGTCTTGGGCCTTGATCTCTATTATTTCTTCCTTTACCAACACCACATATATCTCTATAGATAACGCCATTCGCCCATAGACCTTCCATGTATTCAAATATAACTTTACTCTGCCTAAATACTTTGCCTATGATTGCAATCTTACAACCCTGAGTAAACAAAAGTCTGAGCATAGAGTATAATGCAAGAATATAACTTTTACCCGCACCACGACCAGCGATGATCATTGGGAATGGCCTTTTCCAAAGCTCTTTAAGTATAATGTGCTGAAAAGGAAATATGTCTATCCCAAACAAAAGCTTGCATGTAAAAGGAAAGTAGTCTGGATTTCTCATAACTTTTAGCAAGTAAATGTCTAATCTTTCCATGTCCGATTTGGAAATGTTTTTTAATGGATGAATATTTGTTAAAGGCAAATCAACTATTTTTTGAATATCGTTGATATCAGTCAATGGGCTAACAGCAAGCATTTCTTGCTCAGATAGCATCCATGCCCGATCAATTATGCTCTTTAATTTCTCTTGGTCCTTCATTTTCAATCACTCTTTTAAATATTGATGAAGCAACAGTTTGCCCATGATTTTCTGCAAAGATAATTTTAACCTTATGCTTAAGTTCTATTTCAATTAATCTTTTAAGTAAGAAAAACGGATTTAATTTTACACTCTTCATCTTATAGTATGGTATTCCAGAACCTTTAGGGTATTTAATTAAATCATCCATAGAAAACTCTAAGATCATAAATGCATATTTAAAAGACTCCATTCTTTCTAGTTCTCTTTCAAATCTATCTTCAACTAAATTTGTTGCCAATTCTGCAATAGAACCTTTTCTTTCTATGGTTAATATATCTTGATATCCCTCTATGGAATAATCACCAGTCTTTAGTGTTCCAGATACAGTTCCATCGCAAGCTTTTGCTGGCATAAAAGTCCAGCCATTTTGCTCTCTAGTATCTCTAATTACTTTATACTTTGTGTCCATCTATATCGCTTTCGACCATCTCTTTAACAAGAAGATCAAAATTATAACCTGGTTTCCACTTAAGGGCTTTTACTGCCTTTTTTGATATTCCACGAAGAGCATCAACCTCAAATGGTCTTTTTAATGTTGGATTTAAAGCAACATGCTTTTTCCAATTTCCCAAATCTGCATGTTTAAAAGCAGAGTTTAAAAAATCTTCTACAGAGTAAGTACACCCAGTAGACACTACAAAGTCATGTGGCGAATTTAATTGAAGCATCAAATACATTGCTTCAACATAATCTTTTGCATGACCCCAATCACGCAAAGAGTCTATATTACCAAGCTGCAACTTTTCTTTTGTCTTCCCATTTTTATATCTTCCTATCCAAGATGTTATTTTTCTTGTGACAAACAATTCACCACGCCTTGGCGATTCATGATTGAAGAGTATGCCCGAACAAGCATATAAGCCATAAGACTCTCTGTATATTTTTACCAAATTGTGGGATGCCAGCTTCGCAACCCCATATGGCGAATTAGGTATCATTGCAGTGAGTTCGTCTTGAAAACAATTCTTGTCAATAAAATCTTCTCTGCTAATAGCAGTTTTAGACTCAACCCTAGTACCATCAATAGGACTAAAGTAAGAGAAACAGGAACCATACATTTCACTCGTAGAAGCCTGATAAAATCTTGAAGATTTTGAAAAGTTTAAAATTCCATTTAAAACATTCAATGTTCCCATCAAATCTACATCAATCGTGTAGTTCGGTTGCGTAAAAGAATCGCCCACATGACTCTGTGCTGCCAAGTTGTAAATTTCCGCTGGATTACTCTCGGCTATAGTGCTGAAAACGAAAGATTGATCACATATGTCGCCCCTGACCATAGTGAATCGTTTGTGTTTTAAGCATTTTTCGAGTCTATTCGTATTATCTACGGAAGACCTTCTTGCTATCGCTAAGACATCATAACCCTTCCTCAAAAGCATTTCGCACAGATAAGATCCATCTTGTCCAGTTGCTCCGAACACTAGTGCTGTTTTACTCATCTTCTTTTTCCTTTGGTGCTAAAACTGGTAGATCCTGACTACCATCTTCAAATGTATGAACGCTAGTTAGTTTTTTCTCTTCTTTTTTAGTCGCCATCTTCATAGTTTCCATACTGCCACCTATTAGATCACGCTCTTCTTCATTCTGAAGCTTCTTGATTATCGACAAGTATGTCTCTTTAGATGACTCAATCCTTGTTACACGCTGATCTCTGGTCGCCTTTAAATCTTTGAGTAGTGCCTGATGTTTTTCCTCAAGTTTTATATACTCTGTAGAGCGAGCTTGTTCAGATGCTTTAGCTGCTTGTATTTGAGTTTCCAAGTTCAACAAGTAAGTGCGGTCTGTATCAGACATTTCATCTGGAGAGCTAAATCGCCCCATGTACTGTTCTTGTTGTCTGACTAATCGCCCAATATCTTTCGCTGCATTCCTTTTGCCCTTGGCATTCCTATGCATCATTATCTCAAACTTGATAACCAAAAATATTTGTGTTTCCTCAGTTACGAGCACATCTTCTCTGAACTGGGCCATGTACTTTACATACTGCTCTTCAAAGTACTCTAGCTCATCCTCATCCATCTCTTGCCTAAGTTGCTTCCACGCTTTACTGCTTCTTAGCTCACCAGCCTTTTCCTTTAATTGCAAATCTGCAATATAATCCACAATCATATCCTCAGACTTATTTATTTTAGCAGAGAGATCTGAGAGAGACATTGATTGGTGGTTCGTAGCTATATAATCACGGTCAGTTTTATTCAGCCTTTTTCCTGCCACTTATAATCTCCTTAATTGATTCTTCTATTTTAAATCTTTTGGCTTTTGGCACTGGTTCGCCATTCTTCATTCTAATATAAGTTGATCTAAGTTCAACATCTAGATTATTATCTATAAGCTCTAAACATTCAGCTATGTTTGCATCATCTACAACAGATTGATTTAGTCTCATAGCCTTTTCTGTATCATCAGTGTTCTGTATATCTTGTGGTCGCATCAAGTTTTGCTTAGATGAGTTTCTTCTTTTCCAAGAGATGTACTTCTGGCAAACTGAGCCATCTGGATGCCTACCGTGTTCTGAACAGATTTTGCAGGGAGAGTCTGTGCGATGGTATTTGTCACGCTTGAAATTTATTAGCCGATTTCTTATGTGCGTGTACAAGAAATTTTCCAGTGGGCGAGATGGGTCATAACGAGGTAAAGCTTCTAAACCAAAAATATAAGCTTCTTGTCTTATGTCATCACTATCATAATAACCAAACATAAATGTTGTAGCAAGGAGGGCGATTGCCTTATCCATTGCCGTCATCACTTGCTTTTCCGTCAGTCCGTGAGGATAGATCATTTGTTTTAGTTTCCAAAGAACTAGTGTTTGCGACTATCCTAATTAATGCTTCATCCTCAGAAGGATCTGGCTCAATTGGAGTTAAAATATCTCCGTGAGCAACTATTCTTAATTCTGTCTCTATCTTTTGTGGCGTATTCATTATTGATTTCTCCTGTGTATTAATTATAATACATTATGGAAAAATTGCTAGTCCAAGCTTATGAACGGTTTGGAGATAATCTTTGTTCCGCCGGTGCAATATCTCAAATAAGAGATGCAGAAATAATTGTATGCACAAGTAGAAAGTTTGATTGTGCTCTATTAAACATGCCCAATGTTAAAAAGCTTATCTATATGGATAACCCCTCTGCTCATGCTTTTGCCAGAGAGGAAAAATATAAAATAATAGACACGACCATAAGTGGAATACCGGCTCAGGTTAATCAATTAGATGCAAGAGTTCCTATGCACCTAAAAAGACATGGGTATGATTATATAAAAGATGGTCCTGCTTTTTTTCCAACAAAAGAAGAATTAGATTGGGCAGAAGAATTTGTAGGGCGATTTAATGATAAACCATTGCTTGGGGTCGAATCACATTTTTCAAGTCATCAAAGCTATATAGATAAACACTTTGGCGATAAGATAGTAAAAAAATACTGCAAAGACTACCACATTTTATGGTTGTGCAATGGCAACTATCCATCGAGCAAAGCGAAGATTGTAGATATGGGCGAATTCAATCGAAGGCAAATTTCGACATTGATGCCTAAGCTTTCTCTTTTGGTTTCATCCTTCTCTGGATTTTATTGGGCTAGCAGATGTTTTGAGAGTAAGCCGAAGGCTTACCTATTAGTAAACAAACAATTTATGAGTTGGGCGAAATGCGAAACAACAGAGTTCATACCACAAGACAAGTTTGACCAGTGGGCGAGTAAACCAAATGATTGACAAATCTACCAAAAAAGTTATCTGCGATTTCATACTCAAGAACTATTACCGAATGTCACTTCAAGAAATGGTTGACACCTTGAGGAAAGTACTCCTTATAGATATTTGTGTAGCTACAATTCGCAACATGATGCCCGAAGTAAAACGCAAAATTGGTCGAAGAAAGAAGAAACTTTAGGGCCGATTTGCCTAGAATGGGTAGTACATTTTTATAATAGTTGGCTTGTTAAGTGTACATGCCCCCGGGTTTGGACACCCCCTGCCAGAATGGCAGTCAATTTGAAAAAACCCCGCCAATATGACAGACGGAAAACCCGTCACCTGCCACAATGACAAACTTTGGGAATATTTTAAAATTAACTTAAATTAATCTAGACTTATTCCGAATAGATATTAGAATGATATTATGGTAATTGAACTTCTCAGTTACTAAACTTTTTACAAGGATGATGATTATGGATAATTCAGTTTTCGGTTGCGATGTTAACCTAGTAACTTCTAAGCTGATTGCAGTAGCTTCAAAAAAGCTTAATCAGTCGCAAGCAAGCGAACTTGCCCACGATGTTGTTGGAAGTGCTTATATTACCTTTGACCGTAGCCAATCGGATGTTAGCTTTGAAAAGTTTATTTGGGTAGTTTATAAGAATAAGCTTAATGATGAACTTCGCAAGAAATATGTAAGAAAAAACACTACTTCCCTATCTTGTGAAGATAGTCTAGGTAAGATTCAAGATCCTATTAACACTAGTGAAGATCTAGTAGCACAAGTTCAAACGCAAGCCCAAGAATTGCTTGACGATGCTATGATTACCTTGCAAGAATACAATATCATTATCATGAAAGCTTGTCGCTTTACTAATCAAGAGATTGCTAAGGAATTGGAATTATCAGAAGGTAGAATAAGCCAAATTTGGAATGAACTCAAAGACGCTTTCAAGAGGGAGGATTAAGTAAGATAGGAAAGATAGGGGGGGAGAGAGATCTCCCCTCAAATTTTAACTTGCCAGTATTACCTAAACTGGCGGGCTTAGGGAAGCTATGGAGTTTGGCTAAGTTCGGGCCGATTGTATTACCTAATCATACCCATTCAAAATTGGATATATTTATCCTATTATCTTTTTAAAATTATTTTAAATACTTTTTAAATTCTACTAAATAATTAATGGGCTTAAGCGAATAGAATAGCATAAGGGAAACAATGAGTTATACCTTAAGGGATTAAAACAAGGAAAGAAACGATGTTAGTATACAATAGCAATAGCCAAGGCCAGTACGATATTTGGGATGAAAAGATTGAACTTGTAACGACATTCAAAAATGGCACAAGATTAAGCAAGAGGATTTTAGCGACATTAGTCAATACAGTAGATAGTGAGAGAGAGGCACAAGCTTTTATCGCAATGGAGAAAAATATGATTGCACGATTCGAAGCTGAAGAATGTCTTAGGGAAGAATATGAAAATAATTTAGAATCTTACTAAATAATTTAGCCTATCAAACGAATAGATAGATAGGCGGGCAAGGTTAAGATAGTCACCTAATTAAGCACTATCACAATAGTTTAGCACAAGGATAGTAAAATGATTAAGATTGAGAACGGTACGGTAAGTGGTGTATTCGCTGAAAATATCGGTAAGAAAATATCGATAAACAAGTATAGTCAAGCGGATAGTAAAGTAGACGGTTTTAGATTCGGTACACTAGAACGAATAGCTAAGTCTAAAAATGGATACTATATTTTAGTATCGTACAATGAAGGTAATCATCATGGAGAAAAAACGATATCGGCTTATTCTCTCAAATACATAGTCGATGGAGTAATCCACGATTAATAAAATAAAAAAAGTTTTTCCTGTTTTTTCCTAAATAAAAGCAGGGGGCAAACGAATAAGTATATAGGTAAGGTAACACTAACAAGGAGAGTACGATGGACAGTGACGATTGTGAGATGATTATTTGGGAAGATATGGGAGATGGTAGTTATGAGGCATGGGAGCCTAGTATCACGCTAGAATGCGAAGATACACCGATAGTAGTAGATTGGGATATTCTAACACAAGGAGAGTCGAATGTTTAATACATATAATCCTTACATATGCAATTGGGAGACTGAGATAGTCAAGGCTAAGAGAATGTCAATTGCAGGGCTAATAGCTAGTATAGCTGATTGCCAAGAATGTATAGCCAATGGGATTGATACCTATGGCAAGTATGTAGATCAAATATCGATATATCGTAAAGAATTACAAGGAAGGAAGGTGTCAAGATGATAGTAGCTACAATCGGATTTATTGTTTATTGTATCTGTTTTTGGCAAATGGTTGTTTATATCAATAAGCCACCAGAATATAACAGGAGGGGCGAATAATGGAAGCAATGATAGGTGCAATAGCCGGTGTGTTTGTAGGATTACTTATAGTGCTATTTGGAGAATACTAACATGCTAATGATGGTATCTGCTTTAGTTGCTTACATTGTTACCATAATGGTATGTAACATTGAATAGTAGCCGTAAGGCTGGCAATGGCTTGCCATCGCAAGATGGTGAGCCGGGCCTTTAGGCCAAAAAAAAGTAATACGGAGTATTACCTAAGCTGTCAAGCTTGAAAAGTAATACGAAGTATTACCCATATTAACAAGTTCGAAATAGGACATGTTTATCCAATTATCTTTTTAAATTATTTTTAAAATTCTACTAAATAAAATCGGTACATAAACGAATAATATAATATAAGGAAGCTTGAGGGTAATGCTTAACCCGCCATGCAAATGAGTATGGAATAGGGGATGCGGAACGCCTATAGCTTTATGGATATAACATAGTATAACAAAATATATTTAAAATAATTCTATATTCTATTAAATAAAAATCATAGTTAAACGAATAAGATAGCATGAGGATAACTAACACTAAGGAAAAGGAAAGTAAGATGAGAATGGAATTGCAAACGATTGACGATGTTAAACCAAATAGGATAACGATCAAGACTTCGCAAACGGAAAAAATGCCTTGGGAAAGTTGGGACTTACCTGCATGGCTATGTCAAACAGGCAGTAAGTTAGTAAAGGTTAAAGGTAGTATCTGTAACGGTTGTTATGCCCTTAAGGGTAGATATATCTTCGGCAGTAAGAAAAAAGCCGATCTAGCAAGAATGGAACAAATAGGGGGAAGTTTACAAGACTGGCAAGATTCTTTTATCGAATACTTCCAAGGTAAGCTTAAGAGACTTAAGCAAGAGAAAAGATATTTTCGATGGTTCACTAGTGGGGATTTACAATCGGTAGATATGCTGCTTGCAATAGCTAACATAGCTAAAGCAGTACCAGAAATCAAGTTCTGGCTACCCAGTAAAGAACATGGCATGATTCGTGAGTATCAATCTCTATACGGTGAATTTCCTGCTAACCTTATTGTTCGTGCAAGTATGTTTATGGTAGATCAAGTTCCAAGTAGTGGACTAGGCTTGCCAACTAGTACAGTAATAAGCACACCAGTTAATGCAGATATTCGACATGAGAATGTTTGCCCTGCAAGCTTAAGATCATTCAACGGTGAAGCTAAAGTTAATTGTGACGATTGTCGCAAGTGTTGGGATAAAGATTACAAAAATGTAGCATACATATACCACTAAGGGGGAAGTAAAATGTGTTCATACTATACTTGGTTTTATCCCGAACTAACTTTTGAGCAAAAAGTAATTGAATATAAATCAAGTTTGTTTGGGGCGTGGAAAGATTCGCAAAATGATTCTTGGAAAGAATACGACATTGAACAGGAGGATGATGATGATAGTGAAGAATTGTAATCACAATAAATGGCATAGGCTAGGGCAAGATACCGATGATGATGGTAATGTGTTCAATAAAGAATATTGCAAGGTATGCGATATGAAAAGAATCAAGGTTGTTGCAAAAATTGCAGGATACCGAAACATTGCCCAAACATGTTTTAGATACTTGCATACAGATTTTGTAAAAACTTGGAACTATTACCTAAATAATAACTGCCCTAGTACGAATAACTATATATAACAACAAGAGGTAAACAAAATGTATTAAGTTAAAATGATCGGTATGTTTTCTGCTTTTAGGTGCAAACCACGGTGAGATACCGAAAACGAAAAAAGCAGACTTTTTAAAAAAGCTCAGGGTGTCTTACCAAGACCACTGAGGTTCGCTGCGGTATGCCCAGATTGTATGTCTTACCACTACCAATAAATTCAAAAATGGATATTCTTATCCTATTATCTTTTTAAAATATTTTTAAAATTCTGCTAAATAATTGCCTGCCCTGCACGAATATAAATATATAGAAAGGAGGGAAACAAACAAAAATCTGAAAAAATCGGGAAGGGCCGATAAAAAATAAGCTTGCCATCTGGGAAAAAATCCAGGGGGGATGGGGGGAGCCTGGACTGATTTAATTTGGTATAATAAAATTTTACTAAAATATTTTTATATTTCACTAAATAAAAAGCTTACTTGTACGAATAGAATAGTACGGAAGCAGTAACGATAACTAAAACAAAGGGGATGGAAAAATGGATTATGAAACAACAGTAAACACTTTGATGACATTGGTTAAGCAAGCTAATCTAGCTGATACTTATCTAGCTGAGGATTGGCAAAGAACTGAGGATGCTAAGATTTATTTTGGACATCTTCGAAGTGCCTTAGATTCGATTGGTGCTTTAGGGGTTTTAACAGATTGGGCGAATAACGGAGATGAGAAAAGTTTATTTGCTCGAAAAGTTAGCTAAATAAAAAGTATAGTTGTACGAATAGGATTACAGGAAGATAACACCAACAAAAAGGAAAAGTGCCATGTGGATACCTGATGAAAGATTGGTAGTACCTAGACAAATATTAAATTGGGCAAAGGATAATTATGATGAGGGTGGTCATTGGATTGTTGAAACGATGACACTTGATGAGATTAAAGAAGAGTTCAAGACACTTGAGGAAGCTCAACAGTATTGCAAGATCATTCAAGATCGATCTGAAGAGTGCCAAGGGTGGTAAAAATAAAAAAGATTTTTCTAAATAAAAAGTATAGTCATACGAATAAGTAAGTAGTAAGTAACACTAACCAAGGAGATGGAAATGGACTGGACTAACGATGAGTGGGAATTTGAGTCTTTCGAAGATTGTTTCGATGGTAACTACGATGAGCGATGCGAAATCGATGATACCGAAGATGATGACGATAACGAAAATTGTGGTGGTTGGGATCGTCACGGTTGGGAAGGCGAAGAGTAACACAATCCTTGAAAGGGGTTAGCTATGAACGATTTGATTTTAGAATGTCATGAGTACGCAGAGTTTCTTAAGCATATGCCAGAAGTCTTGAACAACGGCCATGCTTACATAATCGGAGTAAACTACAACCCAAAGTCTAATACCTTTGTTGTAACCAGCTTCGAAGAAGAGTTTGATCATGGTTGGATACAAACAGTAGATGGCAAATATCCTGAGTATTTGCATTGCAGAATCTTAGACGGTTGCCAAGCACTACACCAAATGCTTGAGGCAAGAGAGTTGGAGAATGAAGAGGCGTTAGGTATCGATGACTTCATTCATGAGAATGGCAATGCTATGCGTAAACCAAGTAGGTATGATCGCTAAATTAAATGTGTGGTTAAACGAATAGAACTTTACAAGGAGAATGTAACATGAGCAGGACTATCAGATTTGTATTGGTAAACACCCCCTTTGAACGCAGAGGGGAAACTCCAAGGGGCATGGTGGTATTCAAGAGCAAGAAGAAGTCTCCCAAAGGTGGTAGACAGGGCGAAAAACTAAAACTTAGCAGGGAGGTAATGTAATGCTTATTAATGTAACCAAAGAAGAAAAACGATTGATTGAACATGCTTTGATCATACTAAGCTTAGATAAACAAGATGGCCCATTCTATAAAGAATCAGACATCAAAGAATTGTGGATTAAACTCCACTTTGGTAAGCATGAACTTGAACCAGTACCAGAATTTTTTACTTTGGAGGAAAGTTACAATGATTAGTCTTTATGTATTTCTCTGCTCAAATTATGAACTCTATCAAATGCAGATAGTATTTAACCTATTTGGAGATAAGATAGGATTTTAAAATGTGTTAAACATATCCCCCTGCAAGACGATTTTACACATGGGGTTAAAAACCTGTCAAGAGAATTCTTCAGAGATTTCGAAATTGGTTTCACACTTTTCCAATGAACAAAAAGTGTATTATCAACACTATCAAAATCAAAAATTATACTTTGTTATACCATTTATTTTAAAAATTTTTCTAAATAATTTGGCATCTTAAACGAATAGATATACAGAGAGGTTGGGGATTAACCTAAAAATCCTCCTGCTAAAAAAGCGGGGATGGGCGGGGGCTGGACTTATAAAATAAATTTAAAATATTTTTTTATTTTGGCTAAATAATTAACCCACTCGCACGAATAGATAAATATAGAAAGGAGAGGAAGAATCAAAAATCTGAAACAATCGGGAGGGCCGATATAAAACAACCCGCCTCTCTGGAATCGGGAGAGGGATCGGGGATGCGGAACGCACATTGCTTTTTTGGTTATACTTGGTAATACTAAAAATCTTTTCATATTCCATTAAATAAAAAGCATACTCATACGAATAGAAATACATGGGAAGTAAGTAACATAAACAAAGGGGAAAGAAATGAGTGAGCAAGAAAGAAATGAAATCCAGTTCGAGCGAGCAGTTGATAGGCTGGACAAACTGTTTGCAACAAGCCTAATGAGGCAAGATGAGTACGATCTACTGTACAAAGAATTAAAAGAAAAGTTTGGATTTCGGTAAATAATTTGGTGTGTGAAACGAATAACTATATACAAGGAGAATGTTATGACTATTAAATTTGTTGGTGGTGCTACGATTTTTGTGAAAGTTCTACCTATTACCGACACAAAGGGCAAACGCCTTAAGTGTAGACTGGGTAACGGTAAAATGCAAAATCGTCAACCTAACCTGACCATTGGTTGGGATTACGAGTTGGAATATAAGGAAAACTTTGCTGCTGCTGCTCGCCAGTTTGCAGAAAAGTTAAAATGGGAAGGGGATATGATTGGTAGTTGGATAGGTGACGATGCTTTATTTATTTTTACAAAATAGGTAAATCTTTTGGGGTGTGAAACGAATAAGTATATAGAAAGAGAGGTCGATATGAAGAGCAATGATAAGTTAGGGTGTTTACCAGAGGTCAAGGATAAGCCATACGAAAAACCACAGGAGGGCGATTTAGAGTGCCTTGCTGTTCACTTCGGGCAGAGACTTGAGAGAAAGTACGGTTTGGAGACACTTCGCAAAATTGATAGCGATAATGTCGCTCTTAAGGGTACTATCTATGATTCAGTATATGATCATATAGATATGACCGAACTTTACGAAGAGTATATTGAAGCTTGTGGCGATATGGATTTCAATTGGCACAACTACCATTATGCTGAAGTCTTCCAAATGTTAAAGAACGATGGTTATGTAACTTGGGGGGATAACTATGGAGACAACTAACATGAGCGAAGATACTAAAGTTAAGCTGTTAAAGCTTTGGCAAGAAAGCAAAGATGAGGGGGCATGGTCAATCTTTGGCGGTACATTTACAGTAGATGGCCAAGAATGGCAAGTAGTGCCTATGGGCAAGACTTGGAAGAATGGCAATCTTGTAACTAAAGAACCAAGATTTCTTAAATGTTCCTAAATAAAAGTTGTAGTTGTACGAATGAAGTAATGTAAGGGGTTTTAATTTTTTTACTATAGTGACACAGTCACAAGGAGTTTCTAATGAATGCTGTTAAATCTGTCCGTGGCTTTACTGGTGGTGCGTATGCTGGCGTTATTAATCGCTATAACGAAAACAAGAACCACTATCACGATGCACTCTGCACCGTTAATGGTGCGGAACCTCAAGTCAAAGCGGTTATCGCAGATGAGAAGTTCCACATCTTGGATAGGCAAGCTAATAAGCTATACAAACCTACCAAGCACTTTCTTAGTCAATTAGCTTCGAAGACTAAGTGGGGTAGTTTCACCTTGAACAAGTTGTATAACTCCAACAATGTCAAGCACCAAGCTATTCTTAAAGACTTGGTAGATATCTCCTTCCAAGAAGACTTCGGCAAGGAAATGCTTTTCAGATTCAATGATCAAGATGATAGTTGCAGGGCGTTCCTTAGTGATCGTTACGCAGTCATCGATAACAATTGGGTCTTGGATCAAACCAAGCAATTCTTGCCACAAGAATGCGGTCAGGCGGTGGCTTGTGATAAGTCTGGCGATGATTTTATTAACTTCAGCGTAGTTCTTCCTGCTAGTCTTCGCTCTGACGATGATAGCGACTACGGTGGTCTAATCAAGATCAAGAACTCTGAGATTGGTACTCACAGGCTTGATATCTCTGCTGGAGTCTTTAGGACTATTTGTTCTAATGGCATGATTGGTTGGGTAAGGCATGACGATGTAAGTGTAGTGCATCGTGGCAAGGTTGATCTTGGCCACTTGGCTAATCAAATTCAGTCTTGCATTGCCAAACACATTCAGTCTATCCCTGTGATGATTGATAAGCTATTAGGTACGAAGAAGATGGTATTCGGAGAAGGTGCAAGTATGACCCCTCTGTTTGCCTCTGTAGCTCAAACCTATAAGTTTAGCAAGAATGAGATTGATGCTGTTCAAGGCGGTTGGGATATTGAACGCCAAGAGACTCCATTCTACGCCAAGACTTTGTTCGGTATGGTTAATAGCCTTACAAGAGGAAGTCAACGCATGGGCGAAGCATCTTGGGAAAAGCTTAACGAAGTAGGTGGTGCTTTGGCAAGCTACTCAGAAGATGAGTTTATTGGGTTGAGAAATAAGGCAAACGCCTTGACAACCAAAGATGTACACTCTATCTTAGGTAAAGAACTTATGTTCGCCTAAGATGGTTTGTAAGGGGGGGTAGGAACTGGGCAGCTTATCCCCTCTACTAAATCACGCTACTGGGTTTCGACCTCTTATCCAGTAGCATCAGCAGGGTGCGGAATCCCTTTCACCGCATCCTGCGTTTTTTTTATTTTCTTCCTAAATAATTCGGCCAGTCAAACGAATAAGATAGTATAAGAAATACGATGCGACTTGAGAAATGATCTCCCTGCTTGTCTTACCAACATCAAGCGGGTTCGCCAGAGTATTGGCTACACACTACTTTTTTTAAATAGTCGTACCGCACTCATAACACCTTCAGCCCTTGCATCAGATCGGGTTTACTGCGTATCCCTCACGCTTCTACTTAATCATTCGCACAACCACCCAAAAGATTTAGCGAAAGAATTTTCTTTTTTTGGCTAAATAATCATGGCACATACCCGAATAGTTACACAGGACAACAAATGTTAGTTTTTCCCGAGGATTATTAAGGTTTTACCCTATGGAGTATGACAATGAAGATTGCTAACAAAAAGACTTATCCCAAGAGCAAAATCATCAACGGTTGGAAAGTGGAGGCGAAGGTTGGATACTATGTGCATCCTGACGGTTGGAAGTTCGGGGAGTGCCTTCGATCTTCAAACTGGGAAGACGCAAGTTATTATCTACCAACAGGTTACAACTTTGGCATAAGAGAAATTGCCACCAACATCTACATAAGTGGAGGTAAATTGATTCACAAAAATGGGGGGATATACATTCGTGTACAAGTAGAGTTCGTTGGAGATGGCGATCCTAATACCTATGTGTACGGAGTCATGAAGCTTCTAGACATGGATTATGTAGGCGAATAATACTGTATATTAATGTACATTTATGCCACTTTTTCGTGTTATTTATGTACATTTATACCGTTTTTGGCGTGTTTTAATCGACATAACTTGGTGTTTTCAAAGGAGTTATAGATTTAACCCTTAAGACACCCTGCTGCCCTATGATTCACTTACCCTGCCCTCTCTATCTCTATAAGGATAATATAGATAATATATTGGAGTACATACATGATAAAAAAGCCAAAAAGTGTGGGAAAAAAGCCAGTTTCTGCCCGAATATACAAAGTTAAAGTAACCAACATTGTTGAGATACTGGTGCATGATTTCATCACCTCAGAGCATGATTTAACGACCTTTCTCAAGTGGCGTATGAATAGTGAGATTGATCTATTACAGTCTTTAAATGGCCTAAAAATAAGCTTTGAAAGAGAGTAGGGCGAGTATTTACAAAAAGGGTGGTAACAAATATTCTTAGGGGCGAAAATAATTCTAAAATTTTACTAAATAATCAGACATGACAAACGAATAATACAGTATGGCAAGGGAAGATAACACTAACACAAAGGAGAATGAAAGATGTATGTAAAAGCGAAAACGACAGAGGAAAAGTTGATCGACTTGGTTAAGGAGCTTGCTGGACATTTAGAAGATGTCTACATTCAACCTGACTTTGATGAGAATGACTATGGGCAAAAACTTTGCGATAGAGCAAGAAGGTTTGCAAACAAGTCTGATAAAAGAAGAAACGAAATCTATAAGCAACAAGGAGAATAAATATGCGTAAGGTTAGCAACAAAAGATTAAATAAAATTATAAGCAACTGCTGCTTTTATCTACCTAGATATGGCACTTTCCACAGAATTAATGCCACAGAAAACGATTACTTTCTTTGCACTAATGAAGATACTTTAGACGAAGTTAAGGTGTGTTTTGAAGATATTGATTTATCCAAAGATAAATTTTACACGATGAAGGAAGCAGATTTAACAATCAAGAGTATTTAACAAGGAGATTAATATGGGTGCTTATGTATACAAACTTAGTGGAATTAGAAACTACCTAGAGTTGAACATTGAGGGCAAGCAAGAACTTGTCTACCAGATTGAGTATTGGTGGAAACCTTCATGGAGTCTTAAGGGCGATGAGTGCAAGCCAAAGACATACAACAAGACAGTAGCAGCAATAAAGAGGGCGTTTAAAGACAGACCTGTTAATTTCATTAGCTATGCTGGCTATGAGAATATTTATAGAGTTACACATGGTGGTTTTACTGATGTTCTAGATGGTCATTTGGGTGAATACTGTTATCCATTAGTTGATCAAAGCCTTATTAAATAGGGGTTTACGATCCAACTACTAATAAATTTTAAATTAGTAGTTAAATAATTTCTATACTTGCACGAATAAGTAAATAGACAACAGAACATTAACATAGGGAGATGAAGATGTATAAGGTTAGATTTCATTTAGCAAAGGGCGAGAACTATATGAAGTGGCAGATTACTGGCGATGCTTCACCCAATAAGCCAAGTGGCAAGCCATTCTATTGCGAACCCTCTACTGTGTGTATACAGATGATTAATGCCAAGTTGGTCAATCATGTGGCTACAGCTACAAAGATCAAATGTGGGGCGAATAAGACTGTCTGTGCATGGGTAGAGTGTGAGAACCTAGTTATCTACAGAGATGATACTGTTGGCGGGAAAAAGAACATTGACTATGTAGATAAAACTTTCCCTAAAACTCATATGCAATTGTCATACAATCCAAGAATTGCACCAAACTGGGTGGGGCATAATGGCACAAACATGGATAAGCAAGATAATCTAAATATATATACATCTGGAAGAAAGTTGTTTTACACATCGTCTTCTATTAAGTGTACTAATTCAATTGAACCAAGTTGTATTTAAGGAGAATTAAACATGATTACATTCACAAAAGAATATAGCGGTATAACTAATACATATAGGTATAAGATTACAACCTTGAAAAAGGATGGACTCATAAGAACCGATTGGATGGACATGGAAGATGTCTACATCAAACTTATAGGCATTGAATCATGCAAAGAAGAAAAAAGGCTTGAGAAAAGAAAACCAGAATATAACTTCACCACTCCATACCAGTATGTAATTACTTGCAGACATATATTTGTATTTGTGCATGGTAGAAATGAGAAGGAAGACAATAAGATTGCGATCATGAAAAGATCCTTTCCACATATTCCTTTTCTAAATGATGTTGATCCAAAGGATATGAAGAAAGCAAGTTACTGGCACTATAGTGATCGAATTTATATACACGATGGAAAATTCTATAATTATAAATATGCAATTATGCAAAAATATATTCCCTAAATAAAAGTGATGATCAAACGAATAAGTATGTATACCAACAAGGAGAATTAAAATGAGTAAATTTGTAAGTGGATGTAAAGTTGTTTGTGAGTTTTCTAATGGTAAAGCAGGGATTGCTGTGCTTAAAGAAAAAATGAAAGCTTTGAGTGGTGGGTTTCAATGGATTGTTAGTGGCCATGAAGGAGTGGTTAATATCTTTCTTGAAAAGAATATTTTTAAGATAAGTAACGGAAAAATAAAGATTGGTGATTACGCATACAATCCTATTTCAAGTTATGTGACTCTTATCGAGGAAGATGCCGATCTTATTTATGTAAATGATAATTACTACAAAGTTCAAGATTATAAAAAACCAAAGGAGAATAGTTATGAAAGTAATAACACTTAACGAGTGCTTGCACTACATGGAATCTATTGGATATAGGCTAGATGCGAGAGGACTGGGCGTTTTTATCTTTCGGCAAGAAAATAGAGAACTAACCTTAACATTGAGTGAACTAAGAGCAAAATTTAACAAGGAGAATAACAATGAACGATCAATTTAAAGAAAAGAAAGAAAAGCTTAAAGGTATGCTTCAGACTTTGCATGATTCATGTACAAATGGCGATTATGAATATTTTGAACCATCTAAAGAAGGCTTTTCTGCTATGGCTGAAAATGTGCAAGAGATAGTCACATTACTTGGAAAAACATATATGTATATGTATATGTTAAACATTAAGTTTAAAACATACACAGAAGTAGAAACAAATGAATGATCAATTTAGAGAAAAGAAAGAAAAACTTAAAGGTATGCTCCAAACTTTGCACGATTCATGCAGAGAAGGAGAGTATGGATTTTGGGATGGGTCTAAAGAAGGCTTTGCTTCTATGGCTGAGAATGTCGAAGATATAGCCACACTATTAAATCTTAAGATTAAAGAAACATATAAGGGAGTAGAAACAAATGAATGATTTAACTGTAAATGTACAACTAACACCAGATGAGATATCCATGATAGCTAATAGCTTAAGCTATGAACTTAGTGCGGTTACCAACAAAGATTTAGATTCTTCGTACAAAAAAGAATTGAAAAAACTTTATGAAAGATTAACTACTCTTGAGGATGAAATATAATGGTAGAAATCAAACAGGTAGGAAACCAATGGAGAATCAGAAGGGAAGAAGTAGGCAAAGGTTATGCTTATAGGGATATAGATAAGGTATATCTGCATATACTTAGGGGCAGAATGAATGAGCATGGCGTTATCAATTGTGCTGATCTGTATATCTATGTGGATGGACATAACCCTGTTGATGATAAGCACATACGGAGTTTTAAGACTGGTGCTACCTATCTAAATTTAGCTGTACCAAACAATGAGCTTTACTACAGTATGTATACAGTTAAAGATCAAGTTTTTGGAAATAATTACTAAATATTTTGGGGCGTTAAGCGAATAGATAGTTAAGGGAAACGGCTTTGAGTGAACTAAGGGCGTTCCTTAGTTCACGATGCTGGACTAACAAGGAGATTACTATGAGCAACAGTAAGTTTACGAGAGATGAAAAAACCAATTTGTTAATGGCATGGGATATCTTTGCCTTGCGTGAAGATTTAAAAAAGAATGACTATCAAATGATTTGTGGCATCCTGAGAGGCGAGGGATACCAACAGTACGACAACATGACCGAAGAAGATTTCGATAATGAGTTTTATGAAAAATATGATGAACAAATTAAATATTCTACAAAAATCCTTCAGTTAGCCCATGTGTTGAATGGTGAACCAATTAATTTACTAAAAGTTTAACAAGGAGAGTAATATGAGATTATCGCTTAAGTACGAAGAAAAGTTAAAAAAAGATAAGTTCCTTGCTGTATTAGACATTGGCGTTATATCTACAGAGATATGCAGACTTAAGAATCTGCTTAGATCAATTGGCGTTAGTACAGAAGAAAAAAGTCTTGAAAAATTAAGATTGTGGAAAGACTAAATAAAAATGTGTGTTGGGCGAATAAGTAAATAGGGATAACAATACTTAACAAGGAGAGTAACATGGCACATGATGAAAAGTTGTATGAGAAGTGCGTAAAGATTTATGAGCAAGATGGGCAAGATGCAGTAATAGCTTATTGCACTAAGATTGATCATAAGACATGGGGCAGATGCGAACCATGTGATTATGATGAAAGCCCAATCATGGATGATAACTTCATGACTTGTCTTGTGTGTGGGCATTCTACCTATCACGACAATGAAAATAAAACAGTATCATTATCAGTATTGCAATTAAAAACATTGCTTGAGGCAACCAATTACTTTTTGGATGCACTTGAAGATGACGAAGAAACAGAATTTCAAACAGATAAGTATGCTGTTGCAAAAATAAATCAAATTTTAGAAATGGCGGTAAAAAATGACAGATAATAAACAATACGACTGGAAGCTTTGCTTTAGTGATGGTGGTAATGGTCATAGCTTATGGCTTGACAGAATTACCAATAGGTATGCAATCAAAGATCGGTCTGGAAGAAGACCTCAGTTTACAGATGATGGTGTTCTTTGGGTAGGAAATGGCTCTGCAATCGTTCAAATCAGCAGCGATAAGCTTTATGTTGCCTTTAGGGTAGAGTCAGAAAGAAATGGGGGAAGTGCTGGTTGGTGTTGGTGCATATTAGATTTTGGTATTCGTGTGGCTAAAGAGCTTGGTATGGAAATTGTATTAAATGAACAACTTAAGAAACTTGAACCTCTGTTTTGTCTTACCAGCAGTAAAGGAGTTTGTGATGAAATTAACCGATAGGCAGCGTGAAATTATAAGGGTCACCCTCAGTTATTGCTTGGCTAACTATGACGAGCTTAATGAATGTTTATATCCAGAGGAAGATAACAATGAGGTTGAAATACAATACTCTGAGATTGAACAGATATTAAATCTAATTGAACATAAGGAGATAGCATGAAAAAAGAACAAAAGTCTTATATCTATACCGTTAGTCCTGACGGTGTGTCCTTATGGTTATACTCTAAGGCATCAAGAAGAGTTAACAATGAAGTAAATGTATATCTACAAGGGGATGATGCAGCTTTATTTCTTAAAGAAGTAAAAGAGACTGAAGATGTTTGGGCATACAGTACAGATATGACAAAAGATATCCTAAAGAGAAATTTTGAGAGTATAGAAGGCCATGTTTCTTATATTATTTCTCAATATTTCTAAATAAAATCGATTGTAAAACGAATAAGTAAGTATGGGGATTTAACACACAGTATTAAATATACAAGGAGAGTGAAATGATAGAAGAACATGAACAAGAATATAGTGAACAGTATGAAGATGGTTTTAAAACAGTATTGAAGTTCTTTTCTGCTGAAAATGAAAAGCAATGCGAAAGAAACTTATACAAGTACACAAGTTGTGGTGCTTGGATCGAATTTAAAGATTGGGGAATTAGACTTGGTTCTATCGTAGAAGGTTCAGACGAAGGAACTGATGTATTTGAACTTAAGTATGACGAAGACTTCTCAGAAGAATCTATTCAAAAAGCGATAAATCAGATTGAAGAACAAGCAGATTCAATCTGGAAGTATGCAAATGAAATTGGTGAAGATGGACAGACTGATGAGGAAAATGGGATTGATTTCCCAACTTTATAAGGAGAGTAACATGGATCGCAGAAAATGGACTCACAAGGTTACAAAGATTAGTAAATATGGATGGATGGATGGCAAATGGTTGCGAACTCCGTCATGGACTGGCACTCTTGATGAGTGCATAGATAAGGCTCGCAAGATGGCAGATTTACACAATGCTAATGGTGAAGTCTTTACCATTAAAGTTTTGCCAAGAAAAAAGGGTGAAGCTGTACTGAAAATACACAGTATAAACACCAAAGAGAGAGAACCAAGAATAATGAATGCACATGAACAAGATCACTACATTTAAGGAGAATAACATGATTAAAACTAGAGATAAATTGTTGGCAGATGTAAAGAAGTTTGTATCTAAATATTGTGATACTGCTGTCTATACGCAAGAAGAATGGCAAAAGAAAGAAAGCCAATGTCATTTCGGTGAGGTGGTATTTGTCGCAGAAGGTGAGCTTTATTACGCCCTAAATGGTCAGCATGGGCGAAAAGAAAAAGATGCAATCATTAAGATAGCTAGGAAACACCAATGCTACATTGAAAAAGGTTTTGATTGGTCGTGGCACTTTTGTGGTGTGGAAGGATTATAAAATGGATTACACACATAAAATATCTAATCTTGGAGATGGCTATCCGTATGAAGGAGAGATCATCGTAGATAATGACAAGAATACTTTAAGATGTATTAGCGTATCAAACATTCATTTAGAGCGATGGGAAAGAAACTGGGTATATGCTCTATGCGAAACAGTAGCTTTGCCCTTTCATAGAAAATCTATTGAAAAACTTTACGATGTAAGGAGTATTAAATGTCAAAAGTAAAAATGATTTTAGACTTGGACTTTAACAAGCTGCAAGATATTAAAGCTAAGATTTTAAGTCTTGCTCTTAGGATTGACCTTGGGTCACATCTATCTACAGAAGAAAGAGAAGCAATAGATTCTACAGTTAAACTAATAGATATGATTCAAGATCAAGCAATTGATAACACAGGAAATAATTACACAGTTAAACAGGTATATGGATCATAGTTATATGGAATCGTAGCTCAATCTGGTTAGAGCAAATTTCTCATAAAAATTCGGTTGCTGGTTCAAATCCAGCCGATTCCACTAAATAAATTGGTCTGTCATGCGAATAAGTATATGTAAGGCTGGCAGAGATATAGATAAGCTTTAGGTTTATATTAAAGGCAAACTATAACAAGGAGAGTAAATGATAATTGATATTTTTGTAAAAAAACCTGATGGTTCTTGGGCTTTTCAATGTTGTCATTCTCAATCTAAAACTTGTAGAGAAGCAAAGAAAGTCTTCTTACAAATGAACCCAAATTTTAATAAAAATAATGTTAGAGCAAAGGAGAACAAATGATTAATGAAAAAGACATTGAAGGTTTTGTAAAGTTAAACAGGTGGGATCTTGCTCATCTTGCCATTAAACATAACGAGGAAGAACTAAGTAAGCTGCGTGAAGAAGTAAAGTCTTTGCGTGAACAATTACAATTACTCAAGGAGATCAAATGAACAAAGATGCGATGACTTTTATTCTGATATGTGCTTGTATAATTGGTTTTATCAAAGGTATATTTCCAAGTGGAGGTGATTAATGACAAAATATAAAGAGAACGATGTGGTTGTTTGCAGAACGCCAGAAAATAACTTTGCGATTTACACTTTGTATAAACCTGTGAAGATTTATAAGAAGTGGTTAGCGACAGGTGCAGATAAGAACCTCTATCGGATACATGAAGATGATATTTTAGATAAAGATGATCGAGACAATGTTCTAGAGCTAACTAGTTATATTAAAGCCTTATCTGAATATCTATTTAGAAGTAAGGTTTATTAAAGGAGAATAATCATGAGATATACACAGGGTGAGTGGTCATTTGACCCAAATGAGTCAGAATTTTCGGATAAACACTATGTTTTTTGCCCTGCTGGTAAAACAATTTGTAGCATTTTTGGGCCACATGATGATCCAGAAGATGAGGCAAATGGAAATGCTTTACTTATTGCAGCAGCACCGAATATGCTCAATGCACTCGAAACTATATTCGGGATGTCCTCAGTACTTCCAGATGATAAATATTTTCGTGAGTTTGCGGTAGGTATGTGCCAAAACGCCATAAAAAAAGCAACAGGAGAACAAGCATGACCCACGAAGATCTTGACAAACTTATAAATGATCCCAAAACATGGGTGGTAAAGGAGTTTAATAATATTAGTAATATATATCTACATCTTGAACAGATTGAAATATTAATTGAGTCTACCACAGCATTACTTAGACAAAAACACAATGATAGTCTTCATTTTAAAGACTTTGAGAACACCAGAAAGTCTATAGAAGAAATCAATACTGTGCGAGATATATTGTTTGCAGCAGAAGAAAGAGAAAGGAGCAGAAACTAATGAAGTACAATATTTTAGCAAATGGAGAGTTAGTAGCGACAATGCAAGCTGATTTTAAGGATGCAAAATCCCCAATCCTTCTAGACGATGAAAGCACACCTTACCAAGTGGGCGATTTCAGCCACAGACCAAAGGTTGCTGCTGAGTCGATTCTGCTATGGGAAAGCTCAGTCAAGGGATCTCGCAGGGTATCTATACTCACAGATGATGAGGGAGAGCGATTTGTACTGGCCGATATTAGTATAGTTGAGGGTGTATAAAAATAGGGATTGAAACTTTTTAAAGGAGATATAAAATGACATCAATGGAAGATAAACCTGTTAAAGCTGGAAGACCAAAAGTTGCAGATAGTACAATACTTTACAACCTATACAGCATTGTAGACCGTGTAGAAAATACTATAAAGGAATCAGTTATTAATGTTTATGCAGATAGATATCGTGTAAACATCTGGCAGGGAACGAACAACCCATTCTTGCCAAAAGCTGGAACTATAGCTGCAAGCTACTTTATATCTGTTGATTCAAGCGGTAAAATAAAGATTTTCAACAGCTAAGAAGGAATCAGATGAAAATAGATAAGGCAATCGATATGCTTAATCAAGCAAAAATTGATGGAGCAAAAGATGTTATCTTTGCTTTTTGGGAAGCAAAAGAATTTAGCAGGAAAGCAAAGAAAACATTTACCAACAATATTGTTTGGTCAAACATAGCTGATTACATACACGACAACATGGATTGGAAATACATACATAATGAACTACAAAAAATGATAGATAAAATAAAAGTTAAAAATGAGTAAATAATTTCATCTGACAAGCGAATAAGTAAATAGAAAGGAGATCAAATGATTTTTTGGGAAGAAGAAATTGTGGATCATATATGTTACATAACAGGAACTACTAGAGATGTTGCCCATGCAATGGTAATGTCAAAAAGTTTTATATTTATACAAGGTTGGTCAATGGGCGAATCAGCATTAAATATAGCTAATAGGATTTTAAAGGAGTATGTCGATGAAAAAATTAGAAAGTCAAAAACAATTGTTTGAAGATGTCTTTGCGGTAGAGCATATCCATTCAAGCAAAAAGAAATTGGTTATTCGTACTGATGTGTTTGAAGATGGTCTTATCGTGCAAAAAGTATCTGCCAATTGCACAATGCTTTACATTAATGACCTTGATTATATGGCTAAGGGTGATGTTCTTGATGGGAGCATTCAGATAATATTCTTTCCAATATCGCACAAAGAATTGAACAAAAGGTTTAAGTTACTTTCAGAATGTATTTCAAAAAAGGAGATCTTATGTGGTACGAAGACAGAGAAAATCTAGTTGCTCTAGCCAATTATCTTAAAGATGATGGAGAATGGCGAGATTATAGCACTAAGGAACATAAAGATGATCCTATAAAGCGAATGATTTACTTTTTATCTAAGCCTTGGAAGTGGCAAGAAGAGTGGGAAAATTTTGAGAAAACTAAAAAACTTACTAGGAGTAATTAAATATGAGCCAGCAAATTGAACAGCTAACTAAAGAAGATGATTTCCCAATACACATTAGGGAAACACAAATTTATCACTACTACTCAAAAGACTCTAGGCTTTTAGGCTTAGTTCTTAAGATGGATGCAAAAATGAAGTCTTCATTGAATACCAAGGCAAACTATTTAGTCTGGAACAATGATCAATTTTTGGGGCAGTTCTTTACGAACAAAGAGATTATTGCACAGCTTAACTCTAAGGGAGCATAACATGAAAAATAGAAGGATCAGTATCACATCAAGCATTGTGAATGGCATTGAACAAATGCTAGAAAGCGATAGTATTGATCAAAACAATTTTCAACCTGTTTTAGAGTGGGTTCAAAACATTAAAAGATTCCCAATGCAAAAATACTCAGACCTATTTTTTGCAAAAGGATTATTACACAATTTGAATCTTCTCAAGACATTTTACTATCGTCATGTAGAAGAAAAGAATGGTCTTGTATATCATAAAAGTGTATTGGATGCGTTTGTGTATATAGACAAAGTTAATGAAAAGTATGGAGAAGTAGCTATACTTCCTGTGGATTTGAGTAAGAATGATAATGTGAGTCTTGTCTAAACTAGGAGGGTTTGTGATGACTATTAGGATTTTAATGTGCTTTGCTGCTATCTGTGCGTTTGGATGCGGAACGATAGAGCAGAGCGTTTCTACTAGCATTAGTCCATATGATAGTAGAGAAATAGAGAAGGTTAATGTTAGTTTTAAACATTGTTATGTTTTCCCAAGGTGATTTATGACCATAGAAAAAAAGAAGTTTATCTCTAGCGATACTGGATTAATATATTCAATATCTAAACCTAAATGGAAAAAGTATTTAAAACTAATGCTCGCCCATAAATTGTCTTTGTTAAAGAAAAAACAATTACCAAGGCCAGAAATAAAAAAGGAGGACATTAAATTAGTTGCATACAATGTATTTGATATTGATAAATTGATGCTGGATGACTGTATAGATACTGTGAAATCAGAACTTTCTAAACTAGGAAAATAAAATGAAAATGTATTTAGTTAATGGTTACAAAGATGCTACTATCAGAGCAGGATTTTTAGAAAAAGAGTGGACTAGTAAATCTGGAAAGAAACTGGTAACACTTAAAATACTTGATCACTACAAGGAACATTCAACAGTTTTTAGGACATATCACCGTGATAAGTTATCTGTAATGAAAGTTCTTGATGTTGATGATGAGTTATTAGCAAAGGAGAAAAAATGAGCAATTTAAGCGGATGGAAACAAAACAGAAGTATTACACCAGAAGAGTTTGTAAAAGCTTTTACTGAAAATGACACCTATGAAGCAATTGCAAAAAAGCTAAACATTAGCGTATCAGCAGTAAGGAACAGGGCTTATGCCTTAAAGCGATCTGGTGTTAATTTAAATACCAGCAAAAAGAAAGCCAGCGGTTCTTTTTTTGGCTCAAAAAAACTTGATGAAAAAAATGTTTTAGAGCTAAATAAAATGATCGATGAATCGAATAAGTAATTGTAACAATTGAATGGGGCTAGAAATAGCCCCAAAAATACCAAGGAGGAACAAATGGACTTCAAAAAAATTGCAAAAAAGAATGTTAAAGAGTTTATTCAGTCCGTAGATCAATTTCATTCATATGCGGGTAATTTATTGCACCTCTTAAAAAGTGTAAAGTCATCCTTAAAAAATAATGATACATGTTTTAATATCATGGAAGTACAGTCTACTGTTGAAACATTAAACGCTTTTATGGTTAATATGAATAGATTTTATGACAGAGTTGAATTTATTGAAGAACTAGAATTCGAAAAGGCGTTTCAAAAATGACTTTTAGATATCAAAGTTTTATTAGCTTTATGGTTTATGAAAACATAGAGCCTCTTGCACAATTAAAGTTGAAATATTTTGCTAACTATCAAGATATTCCAATGATGGCAAACTATGAAGATAAAGTAGAATATTTTTATGCAGGGCAACTATATTCTGATGATCAAAACTTTGACATAGATCAATATGTGCTTTCTTTACCAGTTGTAAATGTTGAAGACTTAAATGAATGTAGAGACATTGTTGAAATATGTTCAAGTAGAAAAATAGGTCAACTTGAACAATACTTAAGAAATAAAGTATTCACAGAAGAATTTTTTTCTATGTTGCCAACAACAACAAGTACAACAACAACTACTGTTACAACTACAACTGTTACAACAACACCATGCCCAACAGGCGTACCAAGTAGAATGTACTACATAAACGCAACAAACATTTGTGCAATTTGTGTAGCAACAAATGAATTTGTATGCAGTCCATATGAAAATTATAATTATGTAAATTGTTTAAATTCAATAAACAGTTACAATAGTGGAAATATAAATTGTACAACCACTCAAATTCCTACTACAACTAGTACAACATTGATACCAACAACTAGTCCAGAACCAACAACGCCTACGCCTTAAAGCTACAAGTTAATTATTGTTTAGCCATATATTCTTTGTGCTTTTTTTCAAACTCAGATATTTTTTCTTGTGGTCCAACATATGTAAATTCTTCTTTTTTATAATGTCTTATGAGGGTTAAAACATGCTTTGACAAAAGATTTAAAACTTTTTGTGCATCACTACTAAGTAGTGCATCTGGCCAAACTTCTTGACCCATTAACATTGATAGTCCAAGATCATTATTCTCGGCTGTAACAGGATAAAACATAAGACCAAGATTATTTGGCCTTATTTCTTCTCCACCAGGAATCAAGTTTAAGATATATGCACATGACCAATCTCTACAAATGCTTGGTCTAGTATCATAAACTCCACAACCGCCATGATCTGCCCTATCTTTGCAATTGCAAAAGGCTGGCTTGTTAAGCTCTCTAACCTCTAATATGTTGCAACATACATCACAATTGCCACATGTTTTTTCTACTTGTTTAAGTTCCATAATTAACCTTGTTTGAATTTGTTTAAAAGTATAATATATATAAAAGGAGATCAATATGAAATGTTTTTTTTCAGCAATTAGTTTTATTTTACTGGCTTGTACATTAAATGCTCAACAAATTATGTACAGACCATTACAACAACAGGCGTATGGTTACAACTACAACAACTATAATCGCCCTAATAATAACCAAAGCTATTATCCAAGTAATCCTATTCAGAAAACTCCAACTGGATATTTATATTATCCATTAACCAATTTGCCACCATTACAATCAAGTGGATACACATTACAAAATACTCAGCCGTATATTGGAATGTATTACTATAGCCCTAGTTTATGGTTAAAATAAATGTTTAACGAAGATGATTTAAATAAGTGGAAAAGTTCAAAACCATTTAATCATTTAGTAATAGACAATTTTTTAGAAAGCTCATTGGCTATGCAAATAGCTGATGAGTTTCCTTCTATTAATGATGACTTTTGGTTTTACTACAATAATGCGATTGAAGTTAAAAAAGCCTGTGATATGTGGTGCAAGTTTCCAAAATCAATATATAAAACAATATTTGAATTAACAAGCAAAGAATTTGTAGACTCTCTATCTAACTTAGTTGGCAAAAAAGTTTGGGCAGACTATGGCTTAAATGGCGGTGGTATACACGCTATGGGCAATTCTGGAAAATTAAACCCTCATTTAGACTACAACATACACCCAAAGCTTGGATTACAAAGAAAGATAAATTTAATAATATATTTAACAAAAGATTGGGATACCTCTTGGGGTGGAGCTATAGAGCTATGGTCACACGATGAAGAAAATAAAAAACCAAAACAGATTGAAGTTAAAATAGATTGCACTTTTAATAGAGCATTATTGTTTGATACAACTCAAAATTCTTGGCATGGAATATCAGATCAAATCACATGTCCAATTGACAAATCAAGAAATTCAATAGCAATATACTATGTTTGTGAACCAGACATTGGAAGCGAAGATAGAAATAAAGCTTTGTTTGCCCCAACAGAAGATCAAAAGGGCGACAAATTAGTTGAAGAGCTTATAAAACAAAGACTTTTGGGAAAGTACAAAATATAGTAAATATTAATGTGCCTTGAGCGAATAGCTTTATGTACAAAACATTTACTTTTATAGGAGGATACAATGGAATCAAAAGCACCAATCGAAATCAATGGGGAAAAATATCTGCTGTTTGCAAGCGAAAATGTTAAAAGGCTTTTAAGAAAGAATAAGGTTGCAGCAGTAACCATTCTTGAAGAGTTTATTAACAAACCATTCACAAAGCTTGGAACATCTAACATTAAAAGGATTGCAGAAACAAACTTAAGCATCTTGAACATTCAAGCAACAGAGTTTGAATCTCAAGAAGAAATCAAATGCTTTATCTTGCATTGTATTGGTAACTATACACAAATGTTGCCAATATATCCAAATAAGTGGTCAGTAATGTTGGAATGTGGACATAAAGCAATCTTTGACGAAACAGTTGATTATATCTGTAAAGATCATGTTGTCACATGTTTTAAGTGCGATAAAAAATAATGAAACCAATTAATGTTTTTGCAATTGTTTTTATTCTTATTGCTGGATTCTTTTATAGGGAATCACAAGCTTTAAAAAATTCTGGAAAAAGAGTAATATCAAAACTTGAAAAGATGGAACTATGTATTAATCCAGAGATGTTTAAAGATAATGAACCTATGTATTCTGATGCTGATAATATTAAAATTAGAAGCATAAAAGAAATAAAAGAAATAATCAAACAAGAATTTAATATTTTTTAGTTTGTAAGAAAAACACACACATATTTCTTACAAGGAGGTTTGATGTTAAAAGTATATGATATGTTTTCGGGGATAGGTGGATTTGCTCTAGGATTTCAAAAAGAGGGCTTTAAAATATCTGCTTTTGCAGAGTTAGATAAGTATCCTTCTGAAGTTTTAGCTAAGAATTTTCCAAATATCCCCAATTATGGAGATGTAACAAAAGTAAAATATGAAAAAGATCAGTTTGATTTAATTGTTGGGGGTTTTCCCTGCACAGACATATCTATAGCAAGCCAATCAAAGGAGGGTATATATGGAAAAAGATCGTTCCTATGGAAAGAATTCTTCCGAGCAGTTAGAGATGTTCAACCAAAATACTGTGTCATTGAAAATGTCTTTATGCTGCTTGGAAGAGGGCTTGAAACGGTATTACAAGACCTTGCCAGCATCGGGTACGATGCGACTTATACAACGCTCGATGCCCAATACTGTGGAACAGCCCAACGAAGGCGTAGGGTTTACATTTTGGGGGTGCGTGATGGAATCCCCGCCAATAGCGATATACTCCAGTTTGGCCCTCGTAGTACTAGAACCTGTCAACAAAGCGTGGAACTTGTCAAAAAGAGCTTTGAATGGAATTTTAAAAAGAGCATGTGGTTCAATGAAACCTTTGCCTACTTTACTCGCCAAAGAAGTGATCAATTTGATGAATGCGGAGTCTCATCAACCTTAACAAAAAGAGATTATAAATCATTTACAGATTTAGTAGTTTCTAATGGAAATATACGCAGAGTAACGCCTACAGAGAGGCTTCGCCTCATGGGTTTTCCTGACGATTGGCACATTGAAAGTGCTTCAAATACAGATAAATATAAATATAATGGTATGCATGTACCTTCAGTTAGATACATTGCTAAATGTTTAAAGGAGTATCATGAATGTTTGAGTTCTCAAAAATAGCAGAAAAGTTTGACGAACACTTGTCTGGACAACTATATTGGCACAGTAATTTTGTTAATCATTTCTTGCCAGAAATTGCATCGGTATTTATGGCAGAAGAAACAAATTGTTATGATTTTGGGGCAAGCACAGGTAATGTAGAGTTGGCTTTATCAAGTATGATTAAGTCGAGAAACATAGACTATATACCTGTGGAAAAATGCAAGGAAATGGCAGAAAGATATAAGGGCGAAAGCGAAGTGGTCGTTGATGACTTCCTTAATATTTATATGGAAGAGTTTTCATTTGCTACATGCATTTTGTCTCTATGCTTTATTCATCCATCAAAAAGAGAAACATTTATTGATTCTTTAAAAAATAATTGTATGATTGGCGGTGCTTTTGTAGTTTTGGAGAAAATGAAATCTAAGGGTGGATATTTAGGAACAGCTTTAAATAGAGTTACATGGCGTAATAAGATTGAAAATGGTGAATCTTTAAAGATGGTGATTAACAAAGAGCTTTCTTTAAGTGGTGTACAATATCCGCTAAGTGAAAAAGAACTTGAAGGATTTGAGCTAATATGGGCTTATGGTGATTTTCGTGCTTATATTTGGATAAAGGAATTTTAAAATGGATGAAGAATTAGATTATCATTGTTCTGAATGCGGTATTCAAATTTCGGAATGGATGCTAAGAGATGTTGATGGTGTTACAATTGACACATGCTTAAATTGTGCAATTAAAACATCGTTAATGTTATGTCCTGTGTGCGATAAAAACATAGGTATGACGAATGTAGATCGTGCAAATAGAATACTTGGTGAAGGATGGGAAGAGATGTGCGAAGAGTGTGCAAAAGCATTTATTGAAAAATAGCCAAGTTTTATTGTGTCAACAATGGGGTATTTATAATGGAAGACTGTAAAAAATGGTATACTTGTTCTTACTGTGCATTTAAATTCTACTGGGAAGGTTTAGAAGATCCAGAACAATGCCCAAAATGTAGATGTGAAAAAATTATTTTAATAAAAGAAAAATAAAATTTTATAAAAACTTTAGGGAGCATAAATGACAATCAACAGAAGAATATTTTATGCTTGCCAAGCAGTTGGAATTGGTGACAAAGACGGTGCAAATTTTACTGTTGCTCATGGTGTTCAGAGCGTTGGAATAAACACACAGTTTAACTTAGAACAAATTTTTGAAGTTGGTATGATTTCAATTTATGAAAATGTTGAAAATGTTCCTGATGTTGAAGTAACTTTAGAAAAAGTATTAGACGGAAGGCCACTTCTTTACGCTTTAGCAACAGCGAGTGCTGCTGGAACTACCTTATCAGCAAAATCAGTAGCACAATGCTCTGTAGCGTTAGCTATTTTTGATGACACATCTGTAGCTGCAACTGGTACAGCAAAAGCTGGTTGTGTAATGAAAAGTGGTGTTGTAAGCCAAATAACATATAAAATAGCAGTTGAAGGAAATGCAACAGAATCTATAACCATTGTTGGAAATCATAAGATTTGGACAAATGCTTTAAGCCCATCAAATGGAGAATGGTACATAGATAATCTTCCGGCAACAAATGTTCCAGATGATGAACCAGATTTAACCGTACAAAGAAGACAGCATGTTAACATTGGTGCTTCAAAAATACCAAATTGCATACCAGCAATATCATCGTTTCAATCAATGTCTGTTAGTGCAAATATAACTAGAGAAAAAATACTTGAGCTTGGAAGCAAAGTTCCATATTTTAGATATGCAAAATTTCCAGTAGAAGTAACAGCAGAATTTGAAATTATAGCAAAAAAGGGTGATCAGATAGGCGTTGTTGAAGATGCCAATAATCTTACAGATGAAGAAATAAAATTGGTTTTCTTAAATGGAACAATAATAGACCTTGGAAAGAAGAATAAGTTGCAATCTGCAAATTATCAGGGTGGCGGTACAGATGGTGGAAATGCAACGATAACATATAGTTTTAAAACATTTAACGATTTTACCGTAACAGATCCAGCAACATGAATAATATTGAGCAAAAACAAATTAAAACTTTGGAAGATTTCAATCTTGAATTGCAATTTCATTTTACATTGCAATATGAAAGAATCAAAAAGCTTGAAGAAGCCATAAAAACTCATCAAGAAGAAATGGAAAACCATTGGTTGTATGCTGGTATAGATAAAAGGCAAGTTCCAGATTGGGATACCAATAAAAAACTTTGGGATTGTTTGTAATCATATGGGTAAACAGACATGGATACAGATGATTCATATATAATCATATTTACAAACGAAATGCTAAAGTCTATTGGTATAGACACAAATCAAGATGACATTGATGTAAAGATAGTGGTTGAAAACGGAACTATTAAAGTATTGAGAAAAGAAAATGTTGTTTGATAACTACATTTGTGCTTTTTTTCAATATGTATGTTACGCAATAGTATATTTGCTTATAATGAAATTAATAAAAGATATATTAAATGAGGATTCCGATAAATTTTTTTGAGTGTTAAACGAATAACAGTATGTGTAAGGAATACATAACCCAAGGAGAAAAGATATGATGATTTACGATTGGCTTTTTGGCAAGGAAAAGAAAAAGAATTGTGGAGGTTGCAAATTAAAGCAACAAGATAAATCAATAGCAGAATTTGTTTCTGAGCTTAACTTGCTAAAAGCAAAATTTAATGACTTAGAGTTAGATTATATTGAGTTAGAAAATATTAATGCATCATTAATTTCTTCTAATGAGGAACTAAAAACTAAAAATAACGAACTAATATCTGTACTGTTAAAAGTATCTGATATAGCAAGAGTTAGTGTTGAATGTAATAAAAAGGGATATTAACTGAAATTATAAGGTGTCTGGACTTATGTTGGTGGGAAAAGTCTTACTGGTTGTGTTGACCAGAGACACCTTATGATAAATTTTAGGAGGAATTATTATGGAAATTGGAAGTTTAGTTTTTGCTAGAAAGTTGAATGAAGCTTTTACTATTTATACAGATTCTGGTGATATAGAGGTTACCATTAAAGAAATAAATGTATCTTCAAATCAAGTTAGAGTGCGTATTAGAGCACCAAAAAACATTAAAATCATGCGAGATAATGCAGTTGATTTAAAACCAAAAGACATATTGTTCACACCAACAATTCCAAGATCGGAGAAAAGATGAACAGAAGACATTTTATAAAACATACGGCTGGAATTTCAGCACTTTCTTTTGTGAGCAAAGTTAAGGCACAAGAAGAAACGCTTAAAAAGTCTGGAAAAAAGCTTATTGTATTGTGGATGGGCGGTGGTCCTAGCCATATGGATCTTTGGGATTTAAAGCAGGGTCAAGCAAATGGTGGTGAATTTAAACAAATACTTACTTCAGCAAATGGGGTTAGCATTAGTGAAGTTCTTCCAACAATCGCTTCTCAGTTTCACAATTTAGTTGCTGTTCGATCTCTTGTGACTAACGAAGGAAGTCATGAGAGAGGAACTGTTTTAATGAATACTGGGCATCAACCAAGCGTTGTTGTGCAGTATCCATCCATTGGATCAGTAACATCTTCGCTTTTAACATCAAAAGAACTACCCTTACCAGGATTTATTGGTATTGGAAATTCAGCACAAAGAATTGGGCCAGGATTTTTAGGAACAAATCTTGCACCATTCACGGTTCAAAATGCTGGAACTCCACCAGAAAACATTAAAGCACCAAAGGAAATAGATGATGAAGAAAGACTTAGACGAAGACAAAGACTGTTTTATACATTGGAAGACGATTTTTCGGAAAGAATTGCACCTCACATTAAAAATAGTGTGGCTAGAGAAGCTATGGGCAATCATGCTCAATCTCATTCTAATATCTATGGCAAAGCCTTTGATCTTACACTATCTCCGCTAAAAACAATCTTTGAACTAAAAGACGAAAATCCTAAAACGATTGAGTCTTATGGTGGTAGAGGAAATAACTTTGGAATGGGTTGTCTTCTTGCTAGAAAGTTAATTTCTAAAGGAGTTAGCTGTGTACAAATCGACCTGGGTGGATGGGATAATCATAGCAATATCTTTAGTACTATTAGGAATGGGAATGGGAATCGTCTTGATATGGGCATGGGATATTTGGTCAAGGACTTGGTAGATATGGGTATGTGGAAAGATACTGTAGTTATGTGGATGGGCGAGTTTGGTCGCACACCTAAGATCAATCAGAATGCTGGTCGTGATCATTGGGCCAGATGTTGGTCTGTGGTTCTTGGGGGTGGTACTATCAAAGGTGGACAGGTTTATGGATCTACAACCTCTGATGGCATGGACATTAAAGACAAGCCTTGCAGCATTTCAGATATTTATGCTACAGTGTACAAAGCTTTGGGTTTAGACCCAATGTTTCAAATTCGAGATAATTTAGGGCGACCAATACCTATATCAGAAGGAAAATCGTTAGATATATTTTGATTAATTATTCTTTATGCTTATATGGTAAATTTGTAAATTCTGTTGAAGAATCTTTAAACAGTATGGAAAGGTTCTCAACAGGATTGCTTGAATTTTTTTCAAAATTAAATCATGTAAATTTAAAAGCTGTTCCATTTGATTGGAGAACAGAACTTAATCCAGAAAAAACATTTGATAAAATTCCAAAAAGCGATTTTTTATTAACATCTTTATACACATTAAATGTTGTAAACAATAATTGTTTAGCAAAAGAAAAAGTTAATTATAAAACTTCAACCTTTTTAGAAAATAAAAGTTCGTGGGATTATTCATTTGCAAATTTAAGGGAAAGTTCTCCAGAGTGTTATATTCCATACCCATGCTCAAAAAGATTGTTTAAACACGAAGAAAAAATAGCGAAAACAATTCTTTTAGACGATCACAATCAACAAATAGGTTTTGGAAAAGACATATCTGTAGAAATAACAGATTGGTTAGAAGAAATTGTGAGTGAAGGATATAAGATTTATCAGCTTACAAAAAAAAATGATAAGCCACATTCAAAAATTATAGAACCAATATTTAAATGTAATTATAAAGAGTACATGGAAAAAACATCTAGAATAGAATCTTTTATACTGACACACCCAGGAAGTTACGAAAACTCTGTAATTGATATGGTTGCAAGAGGAACGAGGGTATTAGTTCCTATAGATCAAGGAATATTTAAGAGATATGACAAGACAGAAGGATTTGTTCCAATAGAAATAATTAAAGACTTTGAATTAGGAACATTTAAAAATAAAGAACAATTGATAAATTTAATAAAAAAACCGATAGATAATTCTAATCTTCAAAACCATATATCTATGATGACAGATATGGAAGAAGCTGTTTTGACAATAGACAGAGTTTTTCAAGATATAATAACAAACAACAACAAAACATCTTGATTATAAAATTTTTTTTGATAACCTAAATTTTTAACAGGAAGAACGAATAGTATACCAATGGCATGTTGCCAGAGGTTTCTGTTCTAACTATAGGAGGTGTGTTATGTTTAGTTTTGTTTTGGGTATCGCTTGTGCTGCGAGTGTTGAGTCCATTGACATTATTAAGATTCGTGGTGGATCTTCTTGCTCAAATGGATCGTGTTCTGGATCTGTTTTTACAGAAGCAACTAAATCTTCTAAGGTTGAAGTTGTTAAAAAACAGGAAGTTGCAACTAAATCTTGCAATCAGAATACAACTTGTGCCAAGAAATCAAAATTTAAGATTTTTAAAAAGGCGTGTCGTTAAAAATAAATGTAAAAGGGGGGCTTTTGCCCCCTTTTTATATTGAAATGGATAGTAAAAAATGAACAAAGAATTAACAAATAGTTGGCAAGGTGGCAATAAAACAGAAATAGATTTAAGCAGATTAAATATTGATGGTTATAAAATAGACTACAACAATGCAACTTTTTTAGGCAAACGATATGAAAAAGTTTTTAAACCACTAACAGGATTTTCTTTATATAATGTACTTACAAATGAAGAAGTGTTAAAATCATCAGAGATTTTAAAAGCACACATTAAAAGAATTAAAGAAAATAACTCAAGTTTAAAAGATTTTGAAATTTGTGACCTTGAAAATTTTCAAAGAATGTTAGAAATTTATGGCAATAATGGATTTTGCTTATATTCTTGGTACTAATATGTATTACGCATATATTCAATATGTTAACAACAATATGGAAGTTTGCAAAAAACCTATTGGAAAAATAGAAAACTCTGAAGATATAGCTACAAAAGTTATTCAAGACATATATATGTTAGAGTATATGTATATGCCAATGGCAATTTTAATAGTTGAAGAGGATGGAAAAACAATATTAAAGTATTCAATAGAAAAAATTAATGAAAAATTCTTTCTTGTTTCGAGGTAAAAATGAACATTGATTCCTTGTTAGAAAGACTAAACAAAAAAATAAAAAATAGCATAACATTTAGAAAAACAGACGAAAAAATATTATTGATTTATTATAAAAATGAAGCGTATAAAAGATTTTTAACAAATCAAATTTTACATTTTTGTAATGAAAACAAGTTAGAAACATTTGATGTATCTCCATACAAATGTGATATTGTTAATTCATGTCATCTGTATAAAGAGAGTGATTTTTACCTAAATATGTTTTATGAAATAAAAATGAGTAAAAAAGTAGCTTATAATAACATTGTTGTTTTTAAAGACATTGACTCTTTTATTTCTGACGATAAAACAATTGGTTTAGTAGAGTATATAAATGATTTTAAAAAATCGATAAGTGAAAACACAAAGTTTGTAATTGTTATGACTAACAAAAGACAAACAATGAAACCATTTTGTAAGATTGACCCAAGTTTCTTAGCTATTGATTTTTATGGTTGTTTGACAGAAGCAGCAATTTTTGATGTTTCTAAAAAAACACCAGAAGAATCTTTAAAAGAATTAACTCAAGATGAAAACAAACTAGGAGAAATAAATGAGGATTGATGTTTTGTCAAGAATGAGTTTTAAATCTGGAACATTAATATTAATTCAAATTGAAGATTTGAAAAGGTTGATAGATAAAAAAATTAACAAGAAGATAGATGAATATGAAATAATATGTGATGTAGTAGAAAATGGTGGTGAAATGGTTGGTATGGACCCATATGAAAATGTTTCCATAGGAAAAATGTATACTCTTGATGAAGATGGTGGAAATTCTACAATTTTAAGAGTTGGTCCAGTTATAAACAAATCAAGAAGACTTTTAAACACTGGTGAAAAAACAGCACAAGAATATTGCATATATAAAAAAAATAAAGAAAATATAGACATGAGTGAAATAGGTGATTTTTTCATGAAAGAGTTAGAGAATTATAAAAGGGAGATGCTTTAAAGTGAAAACTGATAAAATAACAACTAGAATTGAAAACGGTAATAGTTTAGCAGATAAAGTTGCCAAATATTTAAACTTTAGATTTAAGTATGAATTTGAAAAGGCTTCTATTGAAGAAGACAAAAAGTTAATGATTGATTATAAGTGTAAAAAAAGCAATAAAACTGCACAAATGAAATGTCGTGAAAATAAATCTGATATTATTTATGAGGCAAAAAGATTTTATTCTAACAATGCTTCATCATACGAAGAAGCAAACGGCAGAGATGTTCGAACTGAGGCAACATTATACATATGTCTTTCAGCAGATAAGAGACAAATAATAGTTGCGGAAACAGAAGCAATCAAAAAAATAGTCCAAAAAGAAATACAGAAATTAGAAATAACATTACATCAAGTAAAACAATATGAGCAAGAGTGTGCATTTACTAGGAACAAAACAAAAAAATTGGCTTCAAACAAATCTAGGATTGAAGTGTGGTTTAAAATTGATGAAGGAATAGACTCAAGGCATTATAGTAAATTGCTTGTTTTTATACCCTACTCTGCTATATTTGAATCTGTAGTGATTGATTTAAGAAATAATGAAAATATTGAAGATGAGAGGACTTGGAAAAATGGATGATGAAATTATGTTTAATCAGAGAATACCTAGTTTGCTTGTTGTTGACAACTTTTATAAAGATCCAGATTGGATAGTTGAAAAAACAAAAGATTTTGATTTTAAAGAAGAAAACAAATTCTACAAAGGAAAAAGAACAACAGGTTGTTTGTTTCCTTATGTAAAAGAAGAATTTGAAAAGTTATTGCAAGTACAAATAGTAGATTGGTTAAATCAACCAATGAATGGTGTTTTTCAAATAACATCTGGAAATGACCCATTGGTATGGCATAGTGATTCACAAGATTATGCAGCAGCAGTATACTTAACCAAAGATGGTCCAACAAATGCTGGCACATCATTTTGGAAAGATAAAAAATATGGATGTAGAAGACCACCAAGTCATCCTTTAGAAAATAAACAAGGAATAAATGATTCAGACATATACACACAATACAACTTATTAAATGAAGACAATTGGGAATTAGTGGACAGGGTTGGATCTGTATACAATAGACTGGTTCTTTGGGATGGAAAAATGATTCATTCAGCAACAATGTACGGTGAGTTTTCTAGGTTGGTTCAACTGTTCTTTTTTAATGTGAGAAAATAATGCCATACTTTTCTATAGTTACACCAACACACAATACACAGTTTCTTGCTAGACTCTCTCGTTCTATAGCAAGGCAAACATTTAAAGATTTTGAATGGGTGATTGTTCCTAATGGAAACGCCAATATTGATATTGAATCTTTGGCTTTTAAACCAAGAATTTTAGAATCAAAAAACCCTAATTCAAAATTAATTGGACTCTTCAAAAAAGAAGGGTCTATGGGATCAAACGGTACTGTAGTAGTTGAAGTTGATCATGATGATGAGCTAACAGAAGATTGTTTGCAAGAATTGTATAACACATTTAATTCAGATGAAACAATTGATTTTGCCTATTCAAATTGTGCAGAAATAGACCCTGATGGGAAACCATTTGTTTATTCTGATTATTATGGTTGGAGAAATAGACCTTTTAAGTATCATGGAAAAGATCTTTTAGAATTAATATCTTTTGATTCAACTCCAGCATCATTTTCTAAAATTTGGTTTGCCCCAAATCATGTTCGTGCTTGGAAAAAATCGTTTTATGAAAAGATTGGTGGTCATAATGAAACAATGGAAGTTTTAGATGACCATGATATTCTTTGCAAAACATATATACAAGGAAATGTTAAACACATAGATAAATGCTTGTACATTTACTATAAGCATAAGAACAATACTTGTTATGGTGAAAAGAATGCTTTTATTCAAGAAGAAACATTAAATATTCATGATAGGTATATCTATTCATTAGCTGAGAAATGGTGTGATCTTAATGGTTTGCTTAAGATAGACCTTTGTGGTGGTTTTAATCCTCCAAAGGGGTACAAGTCGGTAGACATGCAGAACGCAGAAATTATACATGATTTAAACGATCCTTGGCCTTTTAAAGATGGCGAAGTGGGATTGATAAGGGCACATGATGCACTTGAGCATTTAAAAGACCCAATCCATGTTATGAAAGAAGCATACAGATGCCTATGTCCAATGGGTTGGTTTTTGACACAAACTCCATCAACGGATGGAAGAGGTGCTTTTCAAGACCCAACACACATATCATTTTGGAACAGTAACAGTTTCTGGTACTACACAAAAAGAGATCAGGCAAAATATATTGGAACACCAGTAAGATTTCAAGCAAATAGAATTAAGAACTTTTATCCAAGCGAATGGCATAAAACACACGATATTCTTTATGTAAAAGCCGATCTGTTAAAAGTTCCAGATGAAGCATTAAAAATGAGAGTTCCTGGTGAAGTATCAATATGAATCACATATATCAACTTCCACAGTTTGGCGAAGATTGGTTTAATTATAAAGACTTTTATAAGTCAATGGTTGAAAAGTTTCCTTCTGGAAGTAAATTTATTGAAGTTGGATCATGGAAAGGAAAAAGTTCAGCTTATCTTGCTGTAGAGATTATAAACTCTGAAAAAAACATAAAATTAGATTGTATAGATACATGGATGGGGAGTAATGAAAATGTACACATAAATGATTTATATGTAAAATCCAATTCTTTATATGAATTGTTTATTGAAAACACATCTTCTTTGTCTTCTGTCATTAATCCAGTTAGAATGGATTCTATTTCTGCATCAAAAAATTATGAAGATAAAACAATAGATTTTATATTTATAGACGGTAGTCACGATTATGAAAGTGTAAAAGCAGATATAAATGCATGGTTACCAAAAGTTAAAATTGGTGGCATTATATCTGGCCATGATTATGGTTCTTGGAAAACTGTAACAAAAGCGGTTGATGAATTTTTTCTAGACAAGAAAATTTTAATTGATAAAGATTGTTGGATTTACGAAAAAATTTAAAAATGGAGAATGCATATGATACATAATAGTTTTATTGGCACTGGTGAATTAATTGACAAAATCACAATTTTAAAAATAAAATGCTCAGTAATAAACAATGAAAATAACATTAATCAATTAGAAAGTCTTTTAACTATTTATAATCAAATACCAGAAGATTTAAGAATTAAGATTATTGAATTTGAAGAAGAACTATTTTATATAAATAAAGTAATATGGAAATATGAAAATATAGTAAGATCAAAAGTTAACGATGAAGAAATTTTAAAAGCTGCAAAATCTATATTTGAGTACAACGACAAAAGAAACAAATTAAAAAAGTTAATAGACGAAGAAACTATAAGCGGTTTCTTTGATGAAAAAATGCATGAAGCAAATTAATTTTTCCAGTTTTCTTCAAGGTTATTATAAATTTTTTCTCTAAAATCAAAATGTTTTTGAATAGAATTACATGCAGCCAAATGAAATCCAAAAGAATCATTGTTTGTTTTTGACCAATGTTGTTCAACTGAAAATTTACAAGCAGTATCAATGTCTGCATATTTAAAACCAAGATCTATCATTCTCTTATATATTGTACAGCACAAGAAAACATCTTCAGCATGATCACAATATAGGTCGCCAATAATTTTTGATGCTTGATCCATAAACGCTTTTGATCTTAAAGAAAATCCACCGTTACCAACATGGTTTATGCCATTTGGAGAATGAGGCCAAGTAGCACCAATGTAATCATATTTTAAAAAATCATCTGTCCATTTTTCTGGTTTATAAATTAAACCATCGTGTTGAACAATTAATGCAAATTTTGTTTCTATGTATTTTGGAAATTCTTTGATCATAAAATTATCGTATTCTCTAGCAGACGATATTTTATTTATGTTTACATATTCAATACCATATTCTTTTAACTTATAATGTTTTATGTCTGAAAAATAAATTGCTTTATTGAAAGAAATTCCACAATCTGAAAAACAATGAATTATTGATTTTGCAGCATTGTTATAGTTCTTGCAATCGACTACACAAATTGTTATATCATTTAAATTAATCAAAATGCTCCAATCAATTAAATAATTTGACAGATGTACGAATAGTAATATATTACAATTTTAAAGGAGTTAATCAAGATGAAAGCTATAATAAAAGATTTTGTTGGTAATTATTTTTGCAGAGAACCAGAAGTTGGATTAACAAAAATAAAAAGTAATGCTTATATTTTTGATTGTTATAACGAAGAACATTCAAAATTAATATTAGAAAAAACAAAAATGTTTATATCCAATAACGATTTAACATTAGAGTTTGTTGAAATGACAGAAATAAATTTAAGTTTTTAAAGGAAAAAAATGAATATATTTGTATTAGATAAAAACCCAAAACAAGCTGCTGAGTGGCATATGGACAAACATATAGTTAAAATGCCTTTAGAAACAGCACAAATTTTATGCACTATTCTTAATAGTCATGGCATTATGACACCCTATAAATCAACTCATGTTAATCATCCTTGCACACTTTGGGCAGGGAAAAGTATGGGAAATTTTATTTGGTTGTGCGAACTAGGGATACATCTTTGTGATGAGTATTCTTACAGATATGAAAAAGAACATAAGTGTAAAAGAATTATAGAAGAATGTTTGACATTCGCATGTAAAATACCAAATATTGAGATGACAGAATTTGTTCAAGCTATGCCAGAAGAAATAAAGTCAAAAGATCCAATAGAGTCATATAAAATGTATTATATAAAATTTAAATCCCATATAGCAAAATGGAAAAAAAGAGAGATTCCAAATTGGTACAATGTGATATTATGAAAATTAAAAAAAATAGGCAAAAAAAAGCCAGACGAATAATGATATTGGCATCTATTAGAATGTCAAAAAGCATTGGAGTAAAGTTCAATAGAGTTTGTATGGAAGAAATAAGAGATGTTTATATGGATATGTTTGGAGTGGATAGTTTAATCAAACGATTTGATATAGCAAGCATTGTTGCCTAATTGTTTTTTTTTCTTTTGTCTACAATAAATAATATATCATCAGCCCTATTTTTTATATCTCTAAGATCATGAACATAAATGTTATCAATTAAATCTTCATGAACATGTTCTATTAATGTGTCAATCCAAGAAATTTCTTGAACATCTTCTATTATAATAATTCCATTTTCATTTAATTTACTTTGATAACCATCTAAAAATGAAGTCATGCTTTTTAAGGTATGAGGACCATCATCAATAATTAAATCAAAAATATTTTCTGGAATAGAGCTTATAAATTTTTCATCATAAGCATCTCTATGCAATATTTTCAATCTTTCTTTTTCTTTAAAAATATCATTTTTATTATTTATATCTATTCCATAAATTGTAGCATTCGAAAAATAATCTTTCCACAATAATATACTTCCACCATGATCAATACCTATCTCTAAAATATTTTTAGCAGACTCTTGTATTTCATGAAATAATTCAGAGTAAATTTGATCAATATAAGAATGAACCGTGTTTTTATCGGTGTAAAAATGTTTTGAACTATAAATTTCAGATAATGTTTTCATTGTTGCTACCTTTTTGGTGACTTGGTTTTAATTCCAACCTTATTGTATTCGTTACGCATTTTTGGATTATCATCTATGGCGAAAAGAACTTTTTCTTTAATGCTTTCAGCATGTTTTTTCTTAGATTCATTTTGATCTTTTGGATTATTACCAATGTTATTCATCATTAATCGATTGTATTTAACTCCAGCTTTTTTAAGTGCTTCTATTGTGTCTTTCCTGTCTTTTTCTGGTCTGCCTGTTATTATATAGATTTTATTTTGTTTTGATAACTCATTAACATAATCAACCATCTTTTTAATTGGGTATATACCATTACGCAAAATAGTGTTGTCAATATCGACAATTACTACATTTGCATTAGATAGGTACAGTTGTATGTCTTCTATTATGCTCATATTAATTTATTGTAAACATGTTTGTAAAATTTGAAATTTTCATATAATATCTCCTTAATATTTATATACACCAAAAAAACAAGTGTAATTTTAATTGTGTCTACCTATAATCTTATCAAAAAATCCAATTTTTAAATTATTTTTTAAACAATATTTTTCTACATCTTTTATAAAATAAGAATCTGACATATATGATGAACTCCATTTTATTTTTTTTGCTATTTCTGTTTTAACCATAGCATTTAATGTATCTATATTTCCAATATTGATTTCATTTTTTTCAGGAACAATTTTAAAAATATTGTGAGCTATTTTAAATATTAACATGCCGTAGTCTCTATTATAAATTTCATCATGTGAAAATGAAAAATAGTCTTCTTCAATAACATTGTCATCGTCTAACCATATTGTGTAATCTCCAGTGCATTTTAAAATCATTGCATTTCTTTGAACATTTCCATAATTTTGACCTTTTGGTTTTTCTGTAAAGTTGTAAGTAAAACGACTATCGTTCATATTTAACACACAACATTGATCATCCTGACTATAGCCATCAGAACAAACAAGGACTTCATAGTTATCATAATCTTGATTTATAACACTGGTCATTGCACGATTAAGCAAGGGAGTTCTTTTATATGTTGGGATTATTATTGAAAACTTTATCATTTTTAATTAGGTTCTCTCTAAAAAGTTTTTAAAAATTGGAAGTTTATTGTTGTTTACAATTTCATCTTTATAACCTTCTTTTGTTAAGATTATTCCAAAAATTCTTTCAAAAGCACAAGAATCTATTTTGTTTTGTGGCAATAAATTTTCTATTCCGTTTTTATAAATAATGTCTAGAATTGTTTTTTTTGCAAAAAATATAGATCCAACAATTGTTATAAATTCTTCTGGTATTTTAAGCCATTTTGTTTTATCTAAATATTTTATTGTTGATTCAACATGAATGTCTTCGCATCCAAACCAATCATAAACATAATTATAAACATATATATTGCCATCTAATTTTTTTATGCTTTCTTTTAATTCGCAAGAGTCATGAATAAGTAAAAATCTTTTGTAATCAAAATTTTTATACGCATATAACAATGCACCAGCTTCATAATTTTTATTTTTAATATCTGCCACAATTATTTTTTCAGAAGAAATATTAAAATGATTTTTTATTTTGCTATCAGAATCAACAATTAAAATTTTGTCATCATTCTCCATAAGGTCAGATATGCTTTTTACACATTTTTTTAAATGATCTAAATGATTCAATGTAATTATTTTGCATGGTATTACATAAAGTATATCATTCATTTATCAACCTTTTTTTAATTTCAGTTGTTGATATTGTTTTTGTGTATGGAACATACATCATATATATGTTGTTATAATCTAGCCAATCTTGTGTAAAACCCATTTGTTTATAATAGTCTTTTTTTGCCCAATCAGAACCAACTATAATGATGTTTGGATTAACTTGAAGTATTGCAATTTTTGAATCTTCATTTCCAATATTTGGTATTACAAAATCAACATATTTGCAAGAAAGTAAGACGCTTTTTCTTTCTTCATATGAGCAAGTTGGACTGATTCCTTTGTATGACTTTATAAATGAATCTGTGTTTAGTGAAACAAAAACTAAGCCATTATTTCCAGATATCTCTTTGCATATTTTCAAAAAATTTGCATGACCAGAATGGAATAAATCAAAAGTTCCACCAGTATATATTTTCATGGTTTTACTTCTTGTTTAAATATAGTTTGCTATTATAATAAACACCTTATTTAAAATAAAATCTTTAATTATTGGGGTTTTATGAGATATCTTTATGAAATATGGATAAGAGTAGAAGGAAAAAATAAAAAAAATAAAGCTTCTATAGATAAGAATGGAAGTTGTTGTATTGCACTATGTGCTTCATCAAATAAAGAGGCACTTATTATTTTGCAAGAGGTTTTTTTAAGTTGTGATAAAAGACCGATAGGAAATAAAAAGAAAATAAAACACTTTAGGTTGAAAGACGGTTGCTCTAAGTATATATTTCTTCTGTGTAAGGAAAATGTTGAAAGTTATAAAAGAGCATGTGATTAAAAGCAACTGCGTTAACAATTCAAGCATACGGTTCTTCCGCAGTTTTTATACCGAAATGAATCACATCACCAGGGGATAACCCCAAGGATTGCCAGAGAGTAGCCAAACTCTCAACAGGGTGGCACGAAATAGTTTAGAAAGATTATTATACTAGAATTTGAGTGACCACTTCTCATACTAGACCTGATACTTTACAAGTACCTTCTTTCTAATGTCCTGTTTGGTCAAAATTTTATAACAAACTGCTTGTTCTAGGAACTTGCTGGTAGTAGTACTATCAGGGAGAAGAAGTGGCCTATTGACTATAACAAGTCTGCTGCTATATCAGCAAAAAACCAAACAACACTTTTTTCAATAAATCCTTTAGAATTAAAATCATCTGCATTTTTACCAAGTATTGATAACAATGAAATAAATTCTGATTCTGATATAATCCCAGTTGAATAACATTTTCTTATTATTTTTAACAGTAAATCAAAAGTTTCATTTGAATAAATATTATTTTTTGAGATAGAATTGAGTATTGTGGTTGAATTTGAAAGTTTTTTTGTTAACTTTTTACAAGCATAGACTATTCTATTTTTCAAAGTTATTTTCCTTGAGGTTTATAATGGCTAAAAAGAAAAAACAAATTTCAAGTGAAATAAAACTTCTTTTAAAAAAGAACCTAAGATCTATAGTAGAAATAGAAAAGAAAAATTGCACTATAGAAGATCCAGATTTTGGAGAAATGGTTTCAAAAAAAGCTTGGAACTCATCTGATTTTGTTGATTTTGTTAAAAAAAAGAACACATATACTTACACAATAAGTGAAGGTTCAATAATTATTGGATTTTTACTTTTTGAGGTTAAAGAAAACGAATTACTAATTGAAAGAATATGTATAGACAAAGATTTTAGAAGATCGGGTTTTGGTAAAGATTTTTTAGATTTTATATACAACAAAAAATACAGAAATAAAATTGTTTTTTATTGTAAAGAAGATGATGTTAATACAATTAAATTTTTTAAAAAAAATGACTTTATAGCCAATTTAGAAAAGAATTACTTTGGAATAGATGATGATGCGATTAAGTTTACGAAGGAGGTTTTTTATGAAGAAAACAAAAAATAAAATACTTGTGAATTGTTTAGGTTGGTGCAATAAACAATTTCTAAGTTGTGATCCAGCAACAAATAGAATCTGTAAGAAGTGCAAAGAAAAAATGGATAATAAAAAAAATGAAATGGGTAAAAATTACTTTTACGAAAAAAAAATAGAGATAAATGAGTAAACCAAAGGTTGCACTTATAACACCGTCATTAGGCATGGGTGGTGCTGAAAGATGGATAGTAACTCTTGCAAAATTCTTCAAGAGACTAGACCCTTATTTAATTTTAAATTTAAGTGGTCAAAGCGATTCAATTTTATTAGAAGAAGTTCCAAAAACAACAAAAATTTTGTCTAACTTTTATTCAAATCCAGAAAAAATTATAAATTTTTTGAGTGATGCTGATGCAGTTATATCTTGGTGTTTTAATTTAAATATAAACTTAAAAAATAGTTTAAAATGTCCAACCATAGATGTTTCACATAGTGATCCATCTTGGAAAGATCATAAGTTATTAATAAATCAAACATGCAAAAATTCAAAATATCATGTTGGTGTAAGTAAAGTTGCTGCTTCAGCATTTAGTGAAAATAATGCAACTGTAATATACAATGGAATAGATATAAATAGACTTGAAGAATTAAAAGGAAGAGTGAAACAAAGAAAAGAATGGGGTTGTGAAGATAATAAAGTTGTTTTGTTTTTAAGTAGATTATCAGAAGAAAAAAATCCAAAAATTCTTCTTCAGTGCTCAGAATTATTTGATGAAAGTTGGAAATTTTTATTTGTTGATACTGGTTCTTTAAAAAAAGATTTTCAATTGATAAAAAAACAAAATATTCAATTAATTAAAAAAACAAAAAACATTGGAGATTACTATGCTGGTGCAGATGTAATTGTCCTTCCTTCAGATGTAGAAGGTATGCCGTTAGTACTATTAGAGTCTTGGTTTTGTGGTGTTCCAATTGTAACGACTCAATATAACTCTTATTTAGAGTTAATGAATTTACATGGTGAATTGTGTTTATCAACCAAGGTAAGACCAACAGCAGTTGAATTTTCAAATAAAATAAAAGAAGCTTACAAGCAAGGAAGAAAATCTGAAATGGTCGTTTTAGCTAAATCTATTGTAGAAAGTAATTACACACACAAAACAATGATTAAAAATTGGGAAGATTACATATTTTCAAAAATAAAAGAATGTAATGATACTTAACAAAAAAAAGAAATGGCTTTACATAGGACCACCAAAGACTGGTAGTACAGCCATATCATATGTTTTAACGGATGGAAAGTATAACAACAATGCTTTTATTCAAGATTTAAATGTTAATTTTGAAGGCATAGAAATAAATGGTCAACACACCCCTTGGCCTCCTGACAAATTAAGTTCTGAATATGATGACTATAATGTTTTTATAAGTGTAAGAAATCCTTTTTCTAGAATAGTTTCTCTTTACAATCATTGGAAGTACGGACAGAATTACGAAAATGAATTTTTGTTAAAAGAAAAAACTCTTGAAGAATTTATAGGTCTTGTTTTAAATAAAAAACTTTCTAACGATGGTTTTTTCCATTATACGATAACAGAATGGGTGTCTAAGTATCGTTCATTTATAAAACAGGAAAACCTGCAAAGTGATTTAAAAATGCTGAATATTCACTCTATAGATTTTAATGTTCCAATAATAAATGAGAAATTAGGATCGACAAAACATTGGAAAGAAGAGCACAATAAAAAAACAATTGAAATGACAATTGAATGGGCAGAAAAAGATTTTTATAATTTTGAATACAGCAAGGACATTAATGTTTAAGTATTTTTTTGGTTTTTTTGGTTCTGATCGTTCTGGTAAATGGTGGACTCTTCGTTGTCAACACATTGAAGATAATCCATCATGTATAGGTTGTGGCACAAAAAAAGAGGTTCAAGTTCATCATATAATACCAGTTAGTGTTGATTCATCTAAAGAGTTATGTAGAAACAACTTATGTACTCTTTGCAAACATTGTCATTTTGTTTTTGGGCACTTGCACAACTATAAAAATTACAATCCAGAAGTAATTAGGGATTGCCAAGAGCATTACAAAAGAGTAAAACAATTTAGAGTTAAGACTTTTCAAAGACCTATTTCTTTATGGAGGACTATTATGAGCAAGTTTTTTGGTTCTATTGCGTTAGTTTTTTTAGGATATTCAATTTATGTTAGCCATATGTATGTGGTAGAAACTAATAAAAATATAACAGTTAAAGAACTTTTTGCTGCTGAAAACAGGCTGTTGAAAGATGAAATTTATGCAGAAAGAGGCAAACCAACTTATGAAAATGGCTATAGAGATGCTATTTTAAGGGCTGGTTCACCAACTGGATCTGGTTCATATCGTGATGGTTGGGAGGCTTGTGCAAAGCTTTACGCAGATGGTTCATGGACAAGTGGATATCATACTGCATTAGAACAATTTGGGTGGAAGAATGAATCAACGGCATTCAAAAACTCAAATCCTCAAGCTGTTTCCATGAAATAATATTCAATGTTTTACCCTCATACTGTGTATTAGTATGGGGGTAGTCATGAAAAAAAAGTCTCACAATAATAGAACAGTTGGAAAAATATCTGGAAGATATTGGTGTTCTTTAATAAAGAATGCAAAAAAAAGAAATATAGAAATAACAGCAACAATGCAAGATGCTTGGGAAATTTTCTTAAAACAAAATAAAAGATGTTTCTATACTGGATTAAAAATAACGCATACAAAATATTTAAAAAGAATTAGTAATAAAAACATATATTCTTTAGGAACTGCTTCAATAGACAGAAAAAATAGTGACCTTGGGTACACTAAAGAAAATATACAATGGGTTCATAAAGATGTTAATTACATGAAGATGAATTTGAGCGAAAAGTATTTTATAAAACTTTGTAAGCTTATAGCTAGGAGATTCTAATGCCTTTAAAAAATTGTTCTGAAAATGGTAAAGATGGTTGGAAATGGGGCGATCAAGGTAAATGTTATCTTGGAAAAGATGCTAAAAAACAAGCTATTAGGCAAGGTATTTCTATTGAGGGTCCAGAAAAATTTGCTAAAATAATGAAGTCTCAATCGTATGAAGATCTTTATTTACAACTTTCAAATGACGAAAAAGAATTAGCTAATTCACTTATTTCATTGTCTCAAAAAGTTGGTCCACTTGATAAATCTAATGGCATTTGGGTTGGGTATGAAAACGCAGAGAATAACCCAACTAAAAATATTGGTGTTAAATGCGGAAATTGTGCATTACATAAATCAGAAAACGCATGTATTATACTTGATCAACAAATAGAACTGGATGGCGTTTGCAGATTTGCGGTAATACCAGACGGTTATGTTAATGCTATTCAAGTAGAAAAGGACATAGAAGAATACTTTAATGAAAATAATAATAAATAACCCTGTTTTAAAAACAAAATGCAAAGAAGTAGATTTAAAAAAAGGAAAAACTATTGCTAAAAGAATGTGGCAATTTTTGAACCTTTACAATAAAAAAAACGAAGTAAAAGCTGTTGGTTTAGCAGCAAATCAATTTGGCATAGATGCTTCGGTTGCCATAGTTCTTAAAAACAATAAGCCATTTATTTTAATAAATCCTAAAATAATAAATTTTTCTCAAGTAAAGATTTGTAAAAAAGAAGGTTGTTTAAGTTTTCCAGATGAGCAACTTGATGTTTATAGACATATGTGGATTGAAGTTGCATGTTTAAATCATGATGGATCAATTTTTTTTGGAAGTAGACCAGAAGAAAGCAATGATAATTTTTTAGAGAGTTGTGTTGCTCAACATGAAATAGCACACTTAAACGGTTTGACTTTTCATGATTTTCAATGGAATAATTCAATAACACCTAACGATTGGTAAAATGAAAAATCACTATACAAAAGTAAAAAACGCTGTAGATTTTAAAATATACAATGAGCTTGAGAGTTTTATTTATAACTCTTTAGTTGAAGATGAATTAACATCTGAAGAAAATTTGCGTTCCTTAGTTGTTTCTCAAGTAAAAAAGGAACACGGTAGCCTTATTTATTCAAGTATAGAAATAGAAGATACTATAAAAAATCTAATAATTAGAAAAATTATCAAGGAAGTGATTGGTCTAAAGCTATCCAAGTTTATATATAGCTAATAGTTAGGGGTATTTATACATGGGCTTTATCCTTTTTAAAGGAGGTATCCCATGCAAACTTATTTTGAAGTTTGGGCAACAGAGCCTAATGGCAAAACAAGAATAAAAATAGCAGAGTACGAAGAAATTTATTGGCAAAGAGCAGAAAAAAAAGCTTTATCATTAGAGTTACAAGGATATACTAAGATAGTTGTTTTTGAAAAAATGAGGACTACAAACAAATAAGTTTGATTTGCATAAGGAGGATACTATGGATATAAATCTCAGTTGCCCAATAAATCAGCTTGGGTATGGTGTCGTTGGTTTAAATGTTTTTTTAAATTTACAAAAAAATCATAATGTAGCACTATGGCCAATTGGGCCAGTAGATTGCGAAGAATCAAAACATGATATCTTAAGGTCTTCTATTGAAAAAACAAAAACATTTAACTACACAGCACCAAGTTTAAAAATATGGCATCAGTTTGATATGGCATCCCATGTTGGAAATGGTAAAAAGTTTGGTTTAACATTTTTTGAAACTAATAAAATAAAAGAAAATGAAGTTCACCACTTAAAATTTTTAGAAAAAGTTTTTGTTACATCCTCTTGGGCAAAAGATGTTCTTATAAATTCTGGTTTGGAAAGTTCAAAAATAGTAGTTGTAAAACTTGGTGTAGATAAAGTAGTTTTTCCAGAATCTAAAATAGATGATAAAAAAACAACCAAAATAGTTTGTGTTGGTAAGTGGGAAATAAGGAAAGGCCATGATCTCATCATAGATATTATAGAAAAAACTTTTGATAAAGATGATGATTTCAAACTTATAATGTGTTGCTCTAATCCATTTTTGTCACAAGAAGAACAAAATCACTGGATTTCATTTTTTGAAAAAAGTAAATATTTTGATAAGATAATTGTTTTAAAAGAAAGATTAAAATCTCAAGCAGATGTTAATAGGCTTATGCATGGTTCTGATGTTGGCATATTTCCATATCGTGCAGAAGCTTGGAACTTAGAACTTTCTGAGATGTTGTCAATGGGCAAACATTGTATTGCTACAAATTATTCTGGTCCAACAGAATTTGCTAATGATGCTGGTGCGATTTTAATTAATCCAGAAGGTATGGAAAGTGCTTACGATGGAAAATGGTTTGATGGTTCAGCAGAATGGGCTAAACTTGGAAAAAAATATGTAGAAGAATTTTCTTCTGCACTAAGAAGCATCCATGAGAAAAAACAAAAGGGTGATTTAAAAATAAACTCTAAAGGCATAAATTACTTTAGCGAAAACACTTGGGAAAAATCTTGTGAAACAATAATTGGTGAATTATGAATTTAACAATATCATTTTTAATGTGCAAAACAGAAGACGAAAAAGAGCCATCAATTCTATTTTCAAAAAACGAAAATGGAAATTATGAATTGCCAAGTTTTCAAATGAAAGACGATGATTATGATGTTGATAAATTTGTTAATGCATCATTTAAATCAATTACTGGTGTTCAACCAATAGACAAAAGAGGTTTTGGTTGGATCAATTTATTTTTATCTGGAACCATAGTATCAAATAAAAAATACAGCTTTGTTTATATGTGTAAGCTTCCAGACAATATAGTTGTTAAAACTTATGAAGCTGTAAAAATGAGTTCTATTCTTGAATCAGAAAATTTTGAAGAGGACTATATATCTCAGGTTATTCACTGTTTTAACAACCTATACAACAGATAATATGAAAAATATAAAAATAATTTTTGATGTAAATTCAAGTGATATTATAACAACTTTTATATTTCCAGAAGCAATAGACAAAGAAGAAAAGTCTGTTTTATCTGAAAAAACAGCATCTTTTCTTTCTTCTTTACAAACTGGAAGTATGATGACATCAATAATACATGGTGTTGTTGAAGGTGGAATTATTGCTGACGATAAAGGCTTATCTGATTTAATAATTAAAAAAATGCTTTCTAATTTTTTAGTTACATCAGATGAAAAGCCATTGGTTCTTCCAAGCGAGGCATTTGTTTTTAAGGAAAAATAATGACGATAGAAGCAAAAATAATTTCAGATTCCATATCTATTCACGATAGAAGAATAACCACTATGGTTATTAAATATCCAAGATTTATACATTCTGAGTTTATGACACATAGAATCTTTTCTAGAAATGCCAGTAGTAGCCGAGCTATACCAGTTGATAAAATGATTGATGATATTAAAGAAGATATGGCAAAACCAAGTGTTTGGGCAAAAAACCAAAAGGGAATGTCATCTGGCGAAAGATTAGATCATAACAAAGAAGTCATGTGTAATCATGTTTGGGAAGAAGCAGCAGAGTTTGTTATTAAAAAATGTGCATTACTAAAAGAACTTGGTGTTCACAAAAGCATAGCCAATAGAATATTAGAGCCATTTTCGCACATAACAACAATTGTTACTTCTACAGAATGGGATAATTTTTTTAAATTAAGAATAAGTCCTGATGCACAACCAGAAATATGTGAATTAGCAACAAAAATGAAAACCGTATTAGATGAATCAACTCCCAAGATTAAAAATTTTGGCGATTGGCACATTCCATTTGGCGATGCTTATGTAGATGATGGTATACCAATAGAAAAAATGCTTAAAATAAGTGTGGCTCGTTGTGCTAGAGTTAGCTATCTTAATTTTGAAGGCAAAATAGATAATGAAAAAGATTATGATCTTCATGACAGATTAATGAATGAAGGTCATTGGAGTCCTTTTGAGCATTGTGCTACTCCTACATCGTCTGATACCTATAGCGGTAATTTCTTAGGGTGGCTACAATACAGAAAATTTGCGGACAGAAAGAATGATTAAAAAAATACAGTGGTTAAAGTGGGAAGATCCACTTACGCCAAACAAAGAAGACATTGATCTTGAAACAAAATCTCATAAAGATAGCTTTAAAGAATTTGATGATTCTGAAGAAAGGCATGTTAGATTAGTTGTCGGTCCTTATGGTCTTTTACCATTAAATGAAAATGCTGTTACAGCAAAGCTTTATAAACTTTGGGTTGGACATTGTAACTTTGAAATAACCGATACAGTTAAAGAAAAAATAGAATCTGTTGCTGGAGTAGAAGTTTTACGAATATGGACAAGATATAGATTTTGGTTAGGTGTAGCAAATCTTTTTGACGATTCAGATGTTCAAACTAATATAGAAAAGCTTTTAACCGAAGAGAAAGAATCAAAGAATAAAAATATTGCACTTAAAGCATTGATAAAAGTTTTAAAAAATAAATATAAATTTTGGGCAGTTCTTTTAGAAAAGAACGGTGAATTAAAAACTGTTGGCAGTGAAAATATTGAAGATGTAAAAAAAGAAACAGAATTGAATAAAAATTTAAACATATTGGCTTGCAGTTGGAAAAATGATTGATATATTGTATTTATCCATTACTCAAAAGGAGATTTTATTATGTCTGATGTTGTAAAAAGTTTTAGCCCTGATCAAGTTGCAAAATCTGTAGCTATTATTGTTTCTACTTTAAAGTGGGTTTCCACAATCATTCCTGGTGAATCAGATGATAAGGTTGTCGCTCAAATTGTTAAAATTGCTGAAGAACCTTGGTTTGTTACTGCTTTAACTTTTTTGATCAATAAATTTGATGGTGACCTTAGTCAAATTAAAGCAGAAGATTTTATCCTTGCTGCTAGGACTGCTCAAGGCAAATACTAGTGTTTAAGTTTCTAGTTAAATTTGTTTCTAATGTTGTAATAGCTATTATTTTAGCAATAATATTTGTATTGTTTTATGTTTCAGATAGTTTAAAAAAACATAAGCATAGTAAAGAATGTTTTATTGATAAAACCAATAAGTAAATTATAGGAAATTAACATGTTTAAGAAATCGCTGTTTTTTTTGTTGGTGTTTTGCAATTTTACTTTTGCAGAAAACTTTATAATTCCAGAACAAAAAATTATTGGGGCAGAAGTTCCTATTCCATTAGGTGAGCTTGTAGATTTGTCTATAAGCCCAATTCAATCCGCACCAAAGTTTTTAGTTTCAACCACATACGCATGGAAAGTTTTTGATGGTTATACAGAAAAAAGAATTCGTAACTATGAAAATGGCGTTTTCTTTGGTTCTGGTATACAAGCAAAAAGACTTAAAGTTATTGTTTCAATAACGCATTTATATGTAGTTAAAGATAATGAAAAACTTTTAGAAGCAGCCACTAGAACCAATTTTATTTCAACAGATGTTTTTATTGGCGAACCAGAACCTGATACTCCATCAGAGCCAGAAGTTGAACCAGAATTTGGAGAGTCAAAATATCAACTTTCTAAATTTGTTTATGATTCTGTTAAAAATATCAAGCTATCAAAAACAGATAAGATAAAACAATCTACTGCTATTGCAACATCTTTTGATAGTATGGCTGCTGCTATTGCTGCTGGAACAATTGCAACACTTGAAGACATACTGAAAAAAACCGCAGAATCAAATAAATTAGCATTAACAAAATCTGGTGGAGATAGAACAAAGTGGGAACCATTATTTACAGAAATACAAGAAAAGCTTTTTGATTTATATAAAACTAGTAAAATGCAAACCAAAGAAGATTTTGCTATTGCGTGGAGAGAAATATCATTTGGACTTAAATCAATAAAATAGGTGAAACATGTTTGAACTATCAAAGATTAATGGTTGGGCAGGAAAAGACAATCCTTCGCTTGTTGAAAGTGAATTTAATTTAATCAAAGATAATGGATCATTTAGAGACTTTAATGTTTATGGCAAAAGCCAAGACACTAAAGGCAAAAAGATGATGTTGTACGATGTTGTTCGTAAAGTGCTTGGTAATGATACGCCTAATTACGCTCAAGAGATTGGTGATTGTTATGTGGCTGGTACTAAAGTTTGCATGGCTGATGGTACAGAGAAGAGCGTAGAAGATATATCTGAAGGCGAGTATGTACTAAATCATATAAACCAGCCTAGAAAAGTTATAGGACTAGTTCGCAAACGATTTACTGGCGATCTAGTTACCTTAAAGGTTAAGGGTTGGAATCGCACTATAACCGCAACAGAAACGCATGATGCTTTATTTATGCCATATAATGGATATAGATTTAAATTTGATGGTTTTGGAAAAAAGAAATTTAAAGACTATTCTAAAGGTGACTATCTTCTTTTGCCTTTTGGTGTTCAATCTTCTGAATATCAACACATAGGTTTTAATGGAAAATCTATAAAGGTAGACGAAAATCTTGCAAGATTTATAGGTTTATATTTAGCAGAAGGTGGTTGTTCTAAGACTAAAACAGCTATTAATGGCAAATACAATAAAATAACATTTAATTTTAACATTAATGAAGAACTTTTTGCGGAAGAAATTATAGCTATAACTAAAAATGTATTTGGATTAGAAGCTAAAAAATATTACCACAAGAAAAAACAAAATGTTTTGTTAGTAGAAATACATAACACAAAATTAGCTACTTTTATTAAGCAGTTAATTCCCAATAATACTTACTCTAAAACAGTTCCATCTTTTATATTTAATAGCCCATTAACTGTAAAGATATCTTGCATTAGAGGATGGATAGATGGAGATGGTCATTTTAGTAAAAGAGCAACAAGAATTATTGGGGTAACAGCATCTGATTCTTTGTTGAATGATTTATCTAGATTATGCTTGTCTTGTAATCTTAACCCTATGACATTAAAAAGAAAGAAAGCTTCTCATCAAACTGTTGCTGCTGGTCAAATGGATCTATATGGTTTTGATGCATTATCTTTAGGTGCATATGAAGTAACCAAACCCAAAGCATTAAAGATCCATAAAACACCATTTGGTTTTGCCAGAAAGATAACTAACATATCTAGAAAACAAGTTTCAGACTTTCCAGTTTTTTGTATTACTGTTGAAGGAGAGCATACTTTAATAGCTAATGGTATTGCTCAACATAACTGTGTAAGTTTTGGTGCTAAAAATGCTGTTGAATACTTAATGGCTACTGAAAAACTTATGAAAGGCGATCACGAAAAATTTGAACCTGTCTTTCCTCCATATCTTTATGGAACAGGAAGAGTTCTTGTTGGTCGTGGACAATTGAATGGTGAAGATGGTTCTCTTGGGAGTTGGATGGCAGATGCTGTTATTAAATATGGGGTTTTGCGTAGTGGTTTTGATGGTGTTCCTAAGTATGCTGGAAGCGTAGCTAAAAAATGGGGTGATACGCCAGGACCAGATAAAAAGTTTATTGAAGAAGGAACTAAACACCCAGTAAAGTCTGCTGCGAAAATTAAAAGTTGGGATCAATTGGTTGAGGCTATTGTTAATGGATATCCTTGCACCACTGCTAGTGATGTAGGATATGAAATGGAACCAGAATCTGATGGGTTTCATAGCCAGACAGATAATTGGGGCCATCAAATGTGCTTCATAGGCGTTGATGATAGGGCTAAAGACCCATATGCAATTATTGTTAATAGTTGGGGCGATGCTCATGGTCACCTTAAAGACTTTGATACTGGCGATAATCTTCCTATAGGTGTTCTCAGGGTTAGGAAGAAAGATGCTGAAAAACATATTAGGGCTGGCGAAACTTTTGCATATAGTAATTTTGATGGATTTCCAGAACAGCTAATTGACAAAAAACTATTCATGCTTATATAGGATTTAAAAATGTCTAAAAAAAAAGATGATGAACATTTAAAACAACAAATAGATTACAATGAATTTTTAAATTCAATTAAAGATTTAATCTTAAGCACTAATGCTTATAAAAATCAAAAATTAAAACAATTTTCTATAGGAAAAGAATCTTATGATGCCCCACAATCAGCAAGAAATAACGCAAGAAAAGTTTTAGAGTGGAAAGATAAATACGGCAAAGAGTGCAAAGGCATGACCGCTGTTGGTTGGGCTAGGGCAAGAGACTTAGCTGGAAATGCTATGTTGTCTGCTGACACAGTAAAAAGAATGGCTCAATTTAATAGACACGGATCTAATTATAAAAAAGCAAAATCTAAACCAGAATATAAAACTAAGCCTTGGACTATTCCAGCAGTAGTTGCATGGCTAGGTTGGGGTGGAACATCTGGTATTGAATGGGCAATGAGAACAAGTCAATCCATTATAAAAAACAAAAAGTAAATCATGTTAAACTCAGTGCTTTTTTTATTGTTTAATCAAACTATAAGCAAAGAGCAATTTATATTAATAGAAAAAGACCCAATTTCATTTTCTAAACTAATAGAAGAAATTAAAAAAACAGTAAAACAACAACACTGTTTAACCTGATGGAGAAAAAAATAATGCGGTCGCATGATAAAATAAAATCAATTTTACAAAAATCAGAAAAAATAAAAAATTACGATGCTATTGGAATCATAACAATCATTATGTTGGTTGGATTTATTGTTGATGGAATTAGCATACTTAAGTTTTGCACTTCTAAAAAAGGTGTTGCTTTAATAATTAAAAATGGCGGTCCTTTAGTAAGAATGTTTATAAGAAGAAATTTATACAATAAAATAATAAAAGCAAATGTTTCAGAAGAACATGCTAAGATCATATCTGATACAATAGTCGAGTTGATGCAATCTTTGTCTGTTGATGAAATAGTTTCGCTTTTAGATATGGTTTACAATGAAAATAGTTAAGGCTACATATGGCCCAAAAGATGTAACGGAGTATGTCGCAAGTGTTTTCAAAGACGATAGTTTAAATATTTATGTTTCCAACGCCATTTTTGGCGACACAAATCATGGCGTATTAAAAAAGTTAATTGTTGAATTTGACGATGGCTCTAAACTAGAAACAAATGAAAATGAATTTTTAATTTATCCAAAAATTTTTGATGAAAGAATTGGTATTTTTTATACAAACAACAATGATACAAGAAAAGAAAAAGCTTTATATGCCAGTTTAAAAAGTTTGGCTATTTCATCAGAAAAAAAAGCCAGAATAATTACATCTGTATGGAATAAAATACCAGAAAATCCATTTTGCGAAATAATTTCTCAAACCAAGAATAGTAATCATTTAAATCAAGTTTTACAAATATTGCATTTGCTTTATTTTGTAAGAAAAAATTCAACAAATGTCAAATATGTTAGTTTTTTAGAACATGATTGCCTTTATCCAGAAGGATATTTTGAATATGATGATTTTGAATGCGATTCTATATCAAACACTAATTATATAGGATTGTGTTCTTCTGGTTGGCAACCTAAAAATGGTGCAGCAAGGGCAACATCTCAAGTGACCATGAAGTTTACTAGTGCCATTAAACATTTTGAAAACATATTTCCAAATGCGTTATTGAAAAACTCTGGAAGTTTAGAGCCTTGGTATTCAAAAGAAGCTGCTTTTACACCATTAAACTGGAAAAACAAAGATTGGTTCTGTAAAAACCCATCAGTTCACATAAATCACGGTTATGCATTCACATCACATTTTCAAACTTTTCAAAAAGTTTTTTCTGAATCAAATGAATATTGGGGTGATTATTCAGAATATGCTTATCTTTTTTCTTAATTTTTCTACAAAAAACATTTGATTAAAAGTCACAAAATAGTCTTGCCACAATAAAAAAAATAAGTAAGATTTTGATCTGTCTTACCTACAATCATGGGTGTATTTATTTCCGCTGGTAATCGCCAGCATTACATTCCTTTAGAGTTCCGCTTATCCTTGCGATAGCAGGGCAGATGGAGTTTTTTTCATGTCTATTAAAGAATTACAAAAATATACGGCTGTTTCCAAATACGCTAGATGGATTGAATCTGAAAAAAGAAGGGAAACTTGGGATGAAAGCGTACAAAGAATAAAAGATATGATGATAGAAGTTCATCCATCTTTGCGTAAAGATATTGAAGAACATTATGAAATGATCAGAGATCAAAAAATATTGGGTTCACAAAGAGCATTACAGTTTGGCGGTAAGCCAATTATTAAACATAATGCAAGAATATTTAATTGTTCTGCTAGTTATTGCGACAGATTACGATTTTTCCAAGAATGTTTTTATTTATTGCTTTGCGGGTCTGGAACTGGGTTTAGTGTACAAAAACATCATGTTGAATTGTTGCCAAAGTTCTCATCTACTAGATTAAACACAGAAACATGTTGTTATGAGCATCATATATATAGGGTTGAAGATTCAATCGAAGGTTGGGCAGATGCTCTTGGTGTTCTTCTTTCTTCATATTTTGAAACTCCAATAAAAGGATTTGAAAGATACAAAGATATTGCGGTTGGATTTAGTTATCAAGACATAAGAGAAAAGGGTGCTCCTTTAAGTTGTGGCATAGGCAATGCCCCAGGTTATCAACCACTAGAAAAAGCTTTAGAAAAGACTAGGGAATTACTCGATAGATGTATTGCAAATGGGCAAACACAATTAAGAACAATAGATGCATTCGATATAGTTATGTTTGCTGCTGATGCTGTTATTTCTGGCGGTGTTCGTAGATCTGCAACTATAGCCTTATTCTCTGCCGATGATGAATTAATGATCAATGCAAAGACTGGCGATTGGTATTTCACTAACCCTCAAAGAGCTAGGGCAAACATCTCTGCATTACTTCATAGAAAATATACTTCCAAAGAAGTATTTGAAAATCTATTTAAAGCAACAAAAGAATTTGGTGAACCAGGATTTTTCTTTGCCGATTTTTATGATGCATTATGTAATCCATGTTGTGAAATATCATGGATAACTAAACATTTCTTCAAGAAAAACAGTCCAGAACTAGCTGAGGCTTTGTCATTATATGAAGGACCAATAACAACAAAAGAGTCATGCAAAGATGACATGCCAGAAGATGAGGTCGGTCTTTCTGGTTGGGGATTCTGCAATTTATCAACTATTAATGGAAAAACAATAACTTCAGAAGAAGACTTCTACCAAAGGTGTGCTGCTGCTGCCTTTATTGGTACATTACAAGCATCTTTTACCAATTTCCCATACTTGGGTCATGTTACAGAACTTATTGCTCGTAAAGAGGCATTATTGGGCGTTTCAATTAATGGTATGCAACATCATCCTAAAATACTATTAAACCCAACAATTCAACAAAATGGAGCAAAAATAGTTAAAGATACAAACAAAAAGTACGCAGAAATATTAAACATAAGTCCTGCTGCAAGAACAACTTGCGTAAAGCCAGAGGGTAATTCTGCTGCTTTATTAGGGTCTGCTTCTGGTATTCATCCAGATCATTCTAAAAGATATTTTAGAATTGTTCAAGCTAATCAGATGGAATCTCCTTACCAGCACTTTAAAAGCATTAATCCTCAAGCATGTGAAGAATCAGTATGGTCATCAAATAAAACGGATGATTGCATAAGGTTTTGTGTACAAAGCCAAGATGGAACAGTGCTTAAGGAAAACATAGATGCTATATCTATGCTTGATGATGTTTTATCAACCTATAAAAATTGGGTTGTTGCTGGAAAAAATGAACATCTTTGCGTTAGAAAAGAGTTAAATCACAATGTTTCTAATACAATACATGTAAAAGATGATGAGTGGGATAAGGTAAAAGAGTACATTTACAATCATCGTGCAGAGCTTGCTGGAATATCTCTCATAGCTTCAACTGGAGATAAAGACTATAATCAAGCTCCATTTACAGCAGTTTATTCAATTGAAGAACAAATAGCTAATTGGGGTTATGAAGCCACATCTAAGGCATATGAAACTTACCCAAAATTTTCTGAATATAATTTTAATTCTTTGTGGGATGCTTGTTCATGTGTTCTTGGTTATTTTGAACCAAAAGATGAAAAACAAAAAACTTGGAAAATTATGGTGCAAAAATATGCAGATGAATTTTTTTCTTCTGATGTTAAGTACGCTACTTATGCACTTAAAGATGCTTATAATTTAGATTTATGGAACAAGCTAATAAATAATTATTCTGATGTTAATTATTTAAATGCTGTTGAAGTTAATTCTACAATAGATATTCAAGGAGAACTTGCTTGTGCTGGTGGAGCTTGTTTAATATAATGTCAAAAAGAATTGCAAAGATTTCAAAAACTAAAAAAGCAAAATTGGTGAAAAAAAATGCCGAAAAAAGGAAAAGTAAAAGGCATAGGTTCCCCTTTTAATCTTAGTTTTTCAAGTTGTTCAAACAACAGTCCAAAACTTTTTGATTGGTCTAATGAAGATTCAGATTTTTCTGTTTTCATGGATTATTCAATTCTTGATTGTTACAAATATCCAAAAGTTAAAAATGTTCCTAGATTTGGGTGGTTGTGTGAATCCATAACAATATTTCAAAACTTGTATGATAAAATAAAATATGATTACAAAAAAATATTTAACGATATAGATTACATATTTACTTCTGACGAATACTTGCTTTCTTTAGATTCAAGATTTAAGTTTTGTTATTCATGCAGCAATATTCCTTGGTCAAAAAAAGAAAATTGGAACATTTATAAAAAAACAAAAATGTGTTCAATGATATGTTCAAATAAGTTGAGTTGTAATTTTCATGCTATTAGGCAAAGTATAGCAAAAAATAATGTTGAAAAATTTGATTTGTTTGGCGGTTTTTTAAATTCTCCTTACACTGGTGAAAAATATGATGGTTTCTATAAAAAAGATAATGCACTAAAAGACTATATGTTTACTGTTGTTATTCAGAATAATAATCAGCCATATTTTTTTGCTGAAATGTTGACAGACTGTTTTTCATTTGGAACAGTGCCAATTTATTTGGGTAATCCTAAAATAGACTTGTTTTTTGATTCAAATGGAATAATATCTATAAATTCAGAAGAGGACATTGATAAAATTGTTCTTAGTAAAGACTTATATGAAACTAAGTTTGATGCTATAAAAAACAATTTTGAAAAATTGCACACAATGGAAATGAGCGATGATTATCTTTATCAGCAATGTTTAAAACTTATGGAGGTTTAACATGTCTCTATTTAATATTGGTGATATAGTTGCTTTAAAATCTGGTGGAATGCCAATGACAGTTGTAGCTTTTGGCGAAGAAACAAAAGAAGTTTTAGTTGTTTATTTTGATTTGGATGCTAATGTTATGCGAGATGGTTTTCCAGCAGAATCATTAGAGTTTACAGAAAATAGATGGAAGATGAAATATTGTGTTGATATAAACGAAGAGGATTATACAGATGATGAGGAATTTTAATGCCATACTATGAATTTTCTTGTGGGTCATGCGAATACAGTTTTGAGATTAAGCTTTCTTTTTCTGAAAGTCATCCCAAAGATTGTCCAAAGTGCAAAAAAGGAAAAGTAAATCAGGTTTATGATGGAAACACCATTGTCTGTATCAAAGGTGGAGATACAATAGGTCAAGTAGGTGAAGCTAATTATAAGAAAGCTGGTGGAAAAATTAAAGAACATATGGCTAAAAAACAAGAATTGAAAGATTCAAAGTTGCCTTGGTGGAGATCAGGAAAGGTTACTGGGTTAAGCAAAAAGGATAAACCTTTAAACCTATCTAAAATTAAAGATGTTAAAAATTACATAGAAACAGGAGAAGAATAATGGCTTTAATTCCTAAAGCTGGAGAAGAATCACCTCATACAGCTATAGTTAGAATACATTGGGAGGTTCTTCCAATAAGTTCTGATGGCTCATATGGATCAAATCAACCAGTTGATATTGGTTTGATATTGTTGAGAGCAGATGGAACTTCTTTTCAAGAAGCTAAAATTAAACTTGAATCTTTTTTAAATAATTCTATTAGCGACAAAAATTTTGGACACATTTGGAAAAGAGGGCAGTCATCATGAAAATTGAAGATCATGGAAATCTTATTATAAGTTGCAGCAATTGTAATAAGCCACTTGTTGATTTGTTTATAACTAATACAGATGCAGACATTTATTGGAAATGCGTTGCAGAATGTTGTTATTGTGGCGATAAAAGCTTTGTAAAAGATGTTAAAGGTATTTTTAGACCAGGTGGATGCGTTACTGTAGATAGAGAAAATCCAGATTTTTTTACACAAGACACTCTTTTAACAGATATTGTTACTGAAGAAAATAAAATCATATTCAAAACACAGAAAGGAAAAAAATAATGTTTTCTGTAATTGGGTTTGATAAAAATGGTAAAGAATGCGATCATGAAAACTTCCTGTCTCTTGCTAAAAAAAGCACTGATACAGAGTTGAAGAGTGAAAAATTTTGGGTTAAAGTTTGCACCAATGGAATAGATTCTGGAAAACTTTTTGATCCATCTTCAAACTTGCTAGAAGACTTAAAGCGTTTTGATAACCACACAGATAAACATAGATACTCATACAAAAGTGTAAATAGGGAATGTTTTAACTTTTACATTTCTTATTTATCAACCAACAACTCTTCTTTTTTAAAAAATGCTGAAAGGAATATATCATGACCAAAAAATCTAAAAATGCTCCTTTGAATGAAATTGAAATATATTTTATTGAGGGCAATTGTTCGTCTATGTCCTTGGGCGATATTGCAGAAAAGCTTAGTAGAGATGTTGAATTTATTAAAGATGTTTATGATAAGGCTAGAACAAAAAAATCTTTAACATTTCAAACGAAGCTTGGAAGCGTGGCTATGACAGCAGCACAATCTAGCAAAGGCGATGATATTGTTAGATCAAGTGAGAATGCTGCTTATATGAAAAAATTTAAAAACAGTATTCATAAAATATGATTTGCAAAACATACGACAAAGAATATTTTGAAGATAAGACTTGTTGGGCAGTAGAATTGTCCAATGGTGAAACCGTTTATCAAAACGATGGTTTTGATCAATCTGTTGAGTTTTCTGCTTGGATTAGACTTAAAAAGTATTTGCACGAAAACAATTTGAAAATAGAAAAAATGTATGTGAGATTTAGATCGAATATTTTTTATCCTTTAGAAGATTATTGTGAAGGATACTTTTTCTCTATGGGCATCATTGGTATGATGTCATCTACTGAAAATATAAATTTTTATATATTGGGTTCTATCAAGAAAGATGTTGTTAGTTTAAAAAAGATAAAAGTTCCAGAACTAATAATTTTTGATGAAGAAGAAAGAAACATTTCTGATTGTACTGAGCAACAAGTAATTTTAAATACGAAAGAAAATTATGGCAAAGGAAAGATCTTCAAATAGTAGATATGAATCTAGGCATGGTGGTGGTTGGATAACTCCAGCACAATTTTTGGCTGAGTTAATGTGTGAGCGTTTTGCCAAACAAAATCGTCAAGATATACCTCCAAAATTTTGGGATAAACAACCTTGGAAAAAAGAGTTTTTTAAACAGCTTTCTTTAGCAAATAAGCTTTTAGAAAAATATGATCCAGCACTAGTTTCTAAGGCTTTAAGATCACAAGAAGGTAAAAAAATATTCTCTTTAGGTGCTCCTTGGTTGATAAAGCTCATAGAGTATGAAGAATATAAATTTAAGGAAGCAGATGAGAAAAAGGTTGAGAAAGTAGAATCTTTGCCAATTAAAAAGTCTTTTGTTTCAAAGAAATCAACACTAAGTAAATTAAAGGATATTGAAAATGAGTGATGAAGTAGAAAAAATAATCAAAGAAGTATCAAAGCAATATGGTAATGGTATTGCAATAAACGCAAGCGATTTGCTAGATGAAGAAAAGCATGTTATACCGCTTTCTCCAGCTTTAAATCTTGGTTTACATGGTGGTATACCAGAAGGTTCTTGGGTTACATGTTCTGGTCATCCAAAAAGCGGAAAAGAACAGCCTGTTTCTGCTCTTGTTTATACTCCAAATGGTCCTAAACCAATTGGTGAATTGATGTTGGGCGAGCATGTATGTACACATGATGGTAATTCAGCAGAAATTCTCGCTATCTATCCACAAGGAATTAAAGATGTTTATCGAATAAGTTTTTCTGATGGAACATTTGCAGAGTGCGGATTAGATCATCTTTGGTCAATTAAAACAAAAGATCATAAGGATTTTGTTGTTAGACAACTTAAAGATTTTATTAATGATATTTATTACAAGTCTGGAAAAGTAGCAAAATATTCTATACCAATTTCTACTCCTGCATTGTTTAATGAAACAACCAAAGAGATTTCCCCATACATAATGGGCATTTTTCTTGGTGCTGGAATTTTTGGAAAAAATTCAACATATGTAACTCTTGAAAAAGATTTAGATATTGTGAATGAAATGTCTGATAGCGATAAAAAATATATAGTTTATGACAATGAATCCAAAAAGATATCTGCTAAAAATTCCAATCCTTTTATAAAGCTTGGGCTTTTTAATATTGCAAATAACCAAAAGTTTATTCCCCCAAAATATTTGTTTGATGGCGTTTACAATCGAACAAGGTTAATAACTGGTATTTTAAAAGTTGCTGGATATTTAACTAAAGATAAAAGCTTAACTATTACAGTATCAAGTCAAAGGCTTGCAGAAGATATCGTTACATTGGTGCAATCTTTGGGAGGAATAGGCAACTATTCTGTTCATAAGAACAAAGACTCAAAAAGATATGTCTGTATATTAAAACTTAACATTTTACAAAAAAGAAAAAATAAATTTGAAAGAAAAATAATATCTGTAAAAAAAGTAAGAAAAGAAGAGTGTGTTTGTATTACCATAAACACAAAAGATGGTTTGTACTTAACCAATAACTTTATAGTTACACATAACACATTAACCTCACTTTCTTTTGCTGCACAATGTCAAAAACCTGAGAATGGTGGTAGACATGTGTATTATCTGAACATTGAAGGTCGATTGAAGCCTATGAATCTAAAGGGCATAGCTGGCTTAAATTTAGACAAGATGACAATCTATAGGTCTACTCAAGATAAGATTCTTTCTGCAAAGGACTACCTAAATTTGGCTTTTAAAGCCATCAATACGCATCCAGGAAGTTTGATCATCATAGATAGTGTTTCTGCCCTATGTGATGAAAAAGAAATGGATGAGGGTATTGGGTATGAAAATAGAGGGGCTGGTAATAAGCTCTTTGCTGGTTTTTGCAGACAAGCAGCTAATATAGTGCCAGTACAAAACTGTATTGTTTGGGCGATTATGCACTTAACCCAATCTCAGGGTATGTATGGTGGTTATACAGAAAAAGGTTCTAGAACATTGCAGTATCAAGCAGATGTTCAAATGAGAGTTAAATTTGATAAAGCTTGGAATGTTGGCATAGAAGGCAAAGAAAAACAAATTGGACAACAGGTTCATTGGTTAATTGAATCTTGTGCTTTAGGTTCACCAGGAATGGAAATTGACAGCTATATTCGTTACGGCATTGGTATTGATAATACATATGAAGCCATAAATCTTGGTTGTCAACTTGGTCTTATAGCTAAAGCTGGTGCTTGGATGACACTTGATTTTATGCAAAGGCACTTAAAATTGTTAGATTCAAAAGAATGGGATGATGCAACAATAAGAAAAGTTAAAACCCAAGGTGCAGAAAAGCTTTATAGGCTACTGCTTGAAAATCCTTTATGGGTAAAAGTTCTTGAGCAAGAAATAAAAGGTCTTTTATCATGAAAATAAAAGGTTTAGATGGAAGAATGCACTCTTGGTCATTTTATGGTCAAATGCCAGACATAAGCGATGAAAGAAAAAGATCGGAGTTACACATAAGAACTAGGGTGTTGCTTAAATCTTTATATCCAGTAGATAGAATACTTGAAGAAGTTCATTTGCCTGGATCTGGAAATTTGTACGCAGATTTTTGGTTGCCATTAAGGAATAAAATCATAGAAGTTCATGGGGAACAGCATTACAAATTTGTTCCTTTCTTTCATGGAACACAGCTAAACTTTTTGGCATCAAAGGCGAATGACAATAAGAAGAAAGAATGGTGTTTAATCAACGGAATAGTTCTTGTGGAGTTACCATTTAATGAATCAACCGAGCAGTGGCAATCAAGAATTGAACTTGACTGAAGAACAAAAGATCGATATTGCTTTAGAAAAATATGAATTGACCATTGGCTTAACACCAATTCCTTCTGATAAAGAATTTACATGCATAAAGTATTTATACTTATCGCAGGATGATTTATCAAAAATGAGCAGCGAACAATGTTCAGAGTCATGCGTTTTACTTAATAGTTTTTCTTTCCATATAAGCAGGGTTATAAACAAAGAAAAAACAAAATTAAGATGGTGCAATGAAAAGATTTTAAGTGTTGTAGCAAATAATCTTTCAGACTACAGATATTTTTCAGCAGAAGAAAGAATGGCTTTGTGTATAAAAGATAATGATTATGCAAAAAAAATAAAAAAGCTTTCTACTTTAATACAAGCAAGAATAGATAGAATTGAATATTTACCGATTAGACTTGAAAAAGTTGCTGAATCTTTGTCAAATTTAGCTTATTCAAAAAGGAGAAATAATGAATCTCGTTAATATGTTGAAAACAGCAGTTGGAAACAAAGATTGGGCATTAGTGTCAAAAGCATTAAATATTTTATCTGGTGATGAAGAATTTGTTGTTTTAACGCATCAACCATCTACTCCAGCTAAACAAGTTAATTTTTCATCTAACAAAGCTTCTGTCAGCAGTAAGTCTTTAGTTCCACCAACAGTCAATAAGTTTGTTGATGATTTAACACTTGAATCGGGCTTCATAGAAAAGGAGCAAAAAACCTCTAACAAAAGCTATAGGCAACCATTCAAAGAAGGCGATCATTTTTGTGATGTAAAATGTTCTAGGTGTGGATGCGGTATGAAGGTAACAAAAGAAGAACATAAGTTTAGAACAATTGATTCTGAATCAGCACCATTTACATGCATTAAGTGCATTAGAAATTCGAGTAGATAATGAACGATGTTGCATCTGAAAGAGTTATATTGGCTGCTCTTTTTCAAAAGGGTTATGATTGCTATATTGAAATTTGCGATATTGTTGATGAGAACAGTTTTAGTTCTGATGAAACATCCGCAATATATAAGTGTTTGGTAAAAATAGTAAATGAAAAAGATTCAAAAGCTGATATACCATCAATTATAGCTGTAGCAAACTCTTTAAAAATACAGCAGTTTTTTCAAAAAGATGATCAGGCTAAGTATCTTAGATCTTTAACATTGTTGCCAGTTGAAATAGTTAATGCTAAAAAAGCAGCAGCAAAATTAAAAAAGATGCAAATTGCTAAGACCTTAGCATACAACTTATCTAATTGTGCAACTGAATTATTGGGTATGACAGGTGATGAGCCTATTTCACAAATAGTTTCTCTTGCAGAAGCAACTGTATTAGATCAAACTTTTAAAATTTCAAATGCAGAAGACCCAAGTCCAAAAGAAATATCTGAAGGTTTAGATGATTATGTAAAGTTTTTAGAAGATAATCCAATATCTCAACTTGGTATTTCATCGGGTTTTAAAGTTTACGATAGGGCTATTGGAGGCGGTCTTAGGCCAGGCACAGTTAATTTAATTGGTGCAAGAATGAAAACAGGCAAATCATTTTTTGCAGATAATGTTGCAATGAATGTTGCTAAACAAGGTATACCTGTCTTAATGTTTGATACTGAAATGACAGCGAAAGATCATTGGCATAGACTATTGGCTTGTATGGGTAACATTAAAATCGAAGATATTGAAAATGGATCTTTTTCAAAAGATTCCTCAAAAAAGAAAAGGGTCTACGATGCCTCAAATGCATTAAAAGATATGCCATTTAAATATAAGTCTATTGCTGGAAAAAGCTTTGATGAAGTTTTAAGTCTTGCTAGAAGATGGGTTATAAAAGATGTTGGATTAGATGATTTTGGCAAAGCAAAACCATGTTTGATAATACTTGACTATATAAAATTGATGGATGATGGAACAATATCAAAAAATATTGCTGAATATCAAGCACTAGGTTTTTTAATGACGAGTCTTCACAATTTCATGGTTCAATATGGGGTTGCTTGTTTGGCCTTTACTCAATTAAACAGAGATGGCATAACAAGAGAAGACACAGATGTTGCATCAGGCTCTGATAGAATTTTGTGGTTGTGTAGTAATTTTTCAATCTATAAGCGTAAAACAGAAGAGGAAATGGCAGATGAAAGCGTTTCAGACAATAATATTTCATACAACTTAAAACTCATACCAGTTGTTGCAAGGCATGGCAAGGGTATTGATGCTGGTGATTACATCAATATATCTGGAAATTATGAATATGGAAGAATAACAGAAGGTCCAACTAGAAATGAGTTTTATAAACTTAGATCAACAAGAATTAATAATGGTTTTCAAATAGAGGAACTACCAGATGAAATCTCAGGAACAAATTGATTTTAAATTAGCAAATAAAATAATTTCAAAAAATATAGATGTTGTTTTAAACCACTTCGATATTGAATTAAATTACACTGATGCTTATCTTTCTGGCCCATGTCCAATACATGGTGGAGATAATAAAACCGCATTCAATATTTTTACATCTGGCAATACACATGTAGGAAACTGGATATGCTACACGCACCATTGTGAAAAAAACTTTATCAATAACAGCATTGGTTTTATTAGAGGTTTAATAAGTCACAGTAAATATAACTGGTCAAAAGCTGGAGATAAAATAGCATCATTTGCAGAAACATTGTACTTAATAAAAAGCTTGTACGATTTTTCAATTGATGATAAATTATCTACAAATAAAACTAAAAATATATTAGAGTCTTCGGCATTTACAAAGACCACAAAAGAAAAACAAGATAAGTGGAGTAAGACTTCTGTAAGATCAAGCTTATCAATACCATCTAAATATTATCTTTCTAGGGGTTATACTGAAGAATGTTTAAATAATTATGATATAGGGGAATCTAATTCTTCTGTTGGCATATTTAAAGACAGAGTAGTTGTTCCAGTATATGATGCCGATGGAAAATTTATAGTTGGTTTCACAGGAAGAACAAAATATAAAAAGTGTGAAGCATGTAAACATTATCATGAACAAGAAGCGAGTTGCAATGGTTATGTTCATATGTCTAAGTGGTGTCACAATAAAGGTTTTTCTAAAAAAGATTATTTATACAATTATAATTTTGCAATTGAGGCTATTAAAAAAACTGGCGTTGCCATATTGGTGGAAGGACCAGGAGATGTTTGGAGAATTGCTGAATCTGGAATTAAAAATTCATTAGCTGTATTTGGGTCATCTTTAACAGATGCACAACAGATTTTACTAGAGTCATCTGGAGCTTTGTATTTAATCCTATTGTTTGATTCAGATGAGGCTGGTTTAAAAGCTGGAAATAGCATAGAATCTTCTCTTGGTAGAATGTTCAAAATAATTAAGCCAAAATTGCCGAATGGTTTTAAAGATATTGGTGAGATGAGTGTGGATGATGTTAAAAGTTTTTTACTCCCCATTATGGAAAAGCTGTGATACAAAAAATAATTGGGTTTTCTGGAAAAAAGGGTTCTGGCAAAGATACTATTGCTGGATTTCTTTCATTTAATTCTGTGGCTCTTTTTGGTTGTAGATCAGCCATTTATTCTTTTGCACAACCAATGAAAAAAATAGCCATTGACTTTTTTGGCTTAAGACACAAACAAGTCTTTGGATCATTTGAAGATAAAAAAACTTTGACAAATTATTTATGGGAAGATCTTCCACACTACGAAGAAATCAAAATTGGAAAAGAAGTAGCCCCAACAGGTAAAATGACAGCTAGAGAATTTTTGCAGGAATTTGGAACTGGTATAGCCAGAAGAATGTGCAAAGACATACATATAAATGCTTGTTTTAATGAAATAAGAAATGGTCATTGTCCATTAAATTTCATTACTGATGCAAGATTTGAAAATGAAATAGATAGCATTAAAGCAAAAGGTGGAATTGTTATAAGATTAACAAAAAGCACTGAAGATGATTACCATATAAGCGAAAATGAATTGGACAACAGTGAAAAATTTGATATTGTTTTAGACAATCAAAAAATGACAAAAGAAGAACAAAAAGCAGAAATTTTAAAAATTCTTAAGAAATTAGATTGGATAAAGAGTGATTATAACTTACTTAAGGTCTAGTTCTGTATCATCATACTCTTGGTGTCAGCACAAGTATTGGTTGACCTATAATCTTGGCTTTAAAGATGACTCCAATAAAAAGGCAGAAAAAGGTAATGTCGTACATAAAGGTTTAGAATTGTTGGCAAATAAAAAACTTTGCCTACAAAATGGAACAATTTCGTTCTCTGATTCTGAATTAGGTATGGAGTTTATAACATCAGAAATGTCACCAGAAACAGCAATATTGGCTGGTTTCAATCATTATAAAAACAAAAGTACACATGAATGGACAGATCTTGATTTTAAAGAATGCACTAAGTGGTTGTGGGATGTTCTATTATTTAATAATGGCATGTTTTCACCACTAACTAGAAATATTGTGATGCCAGAACAGTATTTTGACATTGAAATTGATAAACCTTGGGCAAATTATGATTATTTTCTTCCAGATGGGCAAATAATTTCTGGAAAGTTGCGAATAAAAGGAACTATGGACTTAATAACAAGGGTTGATTCAAAAACAGTAGAATATGTTGATTGGAAAACAGGAGAAAGAAAAAATTGGTCAACAGGAAAAGAGAAGGGTTATGATGATTTGTACAATGATTTTCAGCTTAGATTGTATCATTATGCCTTAAATGAATTGTATCCAAATGAAAACATGATAATTATGACAATATTTTTTGTTAAAGCTGGTGGACCATTTTCTTTGTGTTTTCAAAAAGATGATATAAAAACAACTGAAGAAATGATAAAAAAAGAGTTTGAAAAAATTAAGAATTGCAATAGGCCATCAAGAATAATAGACTATGGAAAAGACAAATGGAAATGCATTAGACTTTGCAGTTTCTATAAAGAAAAACATAAAGATTCCGAAAATGAATCAATATGTGATCATATGCATCAAGAGTTAATACAGCTTGGTATTAATAATGCGTATGTTAAACATGCCAAAAAAGATACCGTAAAATCTTATGGCGATGGTGGTGGTCAATCTAATAGGGAGAATCAAAATGGCTGATTGGAGATGGGAAGACATTGTTTTTACTAACAAAAAAGAAGAAGTTGGAACAACACCAACTCCTGCACCAGAAATTGTTAAATATGAACCTAAATACAATGGTGAAAAGGTTCTTGTTTTTAAAAATGAATTATTGGAAAATGATTCGTTTCAAGGATTCATTACTGGAGTTGAAGCGAAAAATTTGAGAGATAAAATTCTTTCGACAGACAATATGTTTTATATTGATCGTGATATTGCAGAAAACGACAAATCTTATAAACAAGTTATACCATATTGTTTGATCAATCGTGGAGATTCAACATTTTGTTATCAAAGATCTAAAAAAGGATCTGAAAATAGATTGCATGATTTATGGTCATTGGGTGTTGGTGGACATGTTAATCCATGCGATGGACTAAATGGTGAAACTATCACTAATGCATGTAAAAGAGAAATTGAAGAAGAAGTTGAGTTTTCCAATTTGAGAAATGCACACTTTATCGGATTAATAAACGATGACTCAAATGATGTAAGCTCTGTTCATTTTGGGGTTGTGTATAGTGTCAATCTTCAAGATCATTCAACTTTTAAAGTTAAAGAAGAAGCATTGGCAGAAGGTTCTTTTGTTAAAAAAGAAATTATTAAAGTTGAAGAAAAGAACTGGGAAAATTGGTCTAGTTTAATTGTAAAAGAATATTTAAGAAAGTAAAATTTTAGGAACAGCACATGAATAATTGGACAGCATTACATTGTCATTCTCACTATAGTCTTTTAGATGGTTTAACAAAGCCAGAATCTATGGCAAAAAGAGCTAAAAGTCTTGGGCACAAGTCTATAGCTCTTACTGATCATGGAACTATTTCTGGCTCTATTTCTTTTAATAAAGCATGTGTTGCAGAAGAAATAAAACCAATACTAGGTTGTGAGTTTTACATATGTAGTCAAAGTGCTTTGATTCATGATAAAACTAATTCTAAAAATTCTCACTTGTGTGTTCTTGCTAAAAATATTTCTGGCTGGTCTGAGCTTATAAAGCTATCATCTTTATCAAACAATAAAGATTATTTTTATTATAAGCCTAGACTAAGCTTGGAAGATTTTGCACCATATTCAAAAAACTTAATAGCATTCTCTGGACACCCAGGAACACAATTGGCCAGATGCATTTTTCCAGATGAGGCATACAAGTGTGCCAGTCCAGAAGAAGCAAGAGCTTTAATTAAAGACGATTGGTTTGAAGAATCTAAAAAATTATGTTCTAAGCATCAAGACATTTTTGGCAAAGAAAACTTTTTTATTGAAATACAGCTTTTCGATAAAGACAATCTACATTGTTCTGTAGTCCTTGCTGAATGTCTTAGAAAACTATCTAAAGAAACAGGCATTAAGGCAATAGCTACTCCTGATGCTCATTACGCTAAACAAGAGGATGCTTCTGATCAAAGAATAATCTTGTGTGCATCTATGGAAACAACTCTTTCTAAAGTAAGGTCATCTTTAGATAAACACGAAGATTTTGGATTATCTAGCTTCTTTAAATCAAATAGATATTACATTCCATCTACTGAAGAGATTTTAGCCCTTCATGAACCAGAAGAATTAAAAAACTGTTTGTTGATTGAAGAGATGTGCGAGAATTATTCTTTAACAAAAAAATCGGTTCTTCCAAGTTTTGAATGTCCAGAAAGCAAAAATGAACACGATTATTTAAGAGAGCTTTGTAGAAACGGTTGGAAAGAAAAGTTTTCAGATTTAGAAAAAGATTCATCAAAGTTTGAAAATTATGTTGGAAGAATTAAAAATGAGCTTTCTGTTATAGGTGATGCTGGTCTTGAAGGTTACTTTTTAATTGTTCAAGATTATTGTAATTGGGCTAGAAAACAAGGATGGTTAACAGGAAGAGGGCGTGGATCAGGTGCTGGTTGTATGGTTTCTTATTTGCTTGGAATAACTCAAGTAGATCCAATTGAGCACAATTTAGTTTTTGAGCGTTTTTATAACGCTGGAAGAAATGTTCCTGGTCATGTAAGTCTTCCTGATATAGATTGTGATTTTCCAATCACCAAAAGAGACAAGGTTATTGATTATATTAAATCAAAGTACAAAGAAGAAAATGTTTCGCAAATGATAACATATAGTAGGATGCAGGGCAGAGGTGCTTTAAAAGATGTATTGAGGGCACACGGTTTTTCCTTTGATGAAAGTAATGCTATTACAAAAAACATACCTGATGAAGCTGAAATATCTGAACAGCTTCAAGAAATGAAGGAAGATGGTGGAGAATCGTCAATCATTGGTTGGGCACTAGAAAATATTCCTTCAAAGCTTAAAGATTATTGTCAGATAGACGAACATGGTAATATAACAGGAAAATTGTCAAAAGAGTTTGCACAAGCAATTAGGCTTGAAGGAACCAAGCGTAGCCAAGGAAAACATGCTGCTGGAATTGTCATAAGCCATACTCCTTTAAAAGATATATGTCCTATGATTTACGATAAAAAGAATAAGCAAATGATTGCTGGTCTTGAAATGTCAGATCTTGAATCAATTGGTTTAGTTAAGTTTGATATTTTAGGGGTTGCAGTTTTAGATAAAATAATGGGGTGCATAAATTTATTGAAAGGAAAAGAAAATGAGTGAAAAAGAAGAAATTGAATTAATAGCAAAACTAGTATCTCAACAAATGGGATTGGTTCAAGCTCTATCAGAATGTCAAAATTCAAAAAGTCAACTTTCTTTGCAATTTATAAAAATACTTAAAGCCATTGTGTTAAAAAACAACGGTGATTTTGTTATAGAAAAAGAATTTTTTGATTCTGCTGATGACAATAACTTTAAATTAGATATTACAACCGATGAAGAAGAATCCATTATTTTACAATTTACAGAGAATGAGGAATAAATGTATAGTAATACAATTATGGTTTTTGATTTTGAAACTGGATCTTTAGATATAAACAAGTGCGAAGTTATTCAAGTTGCAGCTATGGCAATAAATAGAAAAACTCTTGAACCAATCAAAGACGGTATTTTTGAAACATTGATAAAGCCAAGAGATTTTAACAATCTTCAAGATGAAGCTCTTGCAATAAATAAAAAGACAAGAGAAGAATTGAAGCTTGCACCAAGCATTGATGCTGTTTGGAAAAAGCTTTCAGATTTTATTTCTATGTTTAATAACGGCAAAGGAAATATTTCTGCACCAATTCCAGCAGGGAAAAACATAAGACATTTTGACATGCCAATTTTTCAAAGGGTTTGCTCAGAGCTTGGTTATGTAGATAAAAACGGAAATCAAAATTTGTTAAATAGAAGAAACATGTATGATCTTGATGAAATAATGATGTTGTGGTTTGATAACACTACAGTAGTTCCAAATTACAAGATGGATACACTTAGAGACTTTTTTGGATTATCTAAGGCTAATGCTCATGATGCTTTAACCGATGTTTTGCAGACTTCTGATATTATTTTGCACTTTTTAAAGTTGCACAGAAGCATTTTTCCAAAGATTAAATTTAAAGATGCATTTAGAAAGTAATTATGAAATATTATAAGTTTGAATGTGGTTGTTCTTGGCCAATAATTGAAGAATCTAAGATAGAAGGTGCTTTACCCTTAATGGAAGTTGATCCATTAAAATTGCCATATTGTCAGTCAACTTGGGATTTATTTGCCAGAGGTGACACAAAAGGCGTATTCCAGCTTGAATCAGATCTTGGTAAACAATGGAGTAAACGACTAAGGCCAAAGAACGCAGAACATTTATCTGCCATTGGTGCATTGATTAGGCCAGGAACACTTCGTGCATTAGATGAAAACGGCATTAGTATGACCGCCCACTATTGCAAAAGAGCCAACTTTGAAGAACCAGTTGAGTCATATCATCCTGTTGTTGATGAAATTTTGAAGTCAACATATGGATCATTGGTGTTTCAAGAACAGGCTATGGAGTTATCTAAGTCTGTAGCTGGCTTTACCTTGCAAGAAGCTGATAAGCTAAGAAAGGCTATGGGTAAAAAGCTTGCTAGTGAAATGGCAAAATGTAAAAAATTATTTATTGAAGGTGCTAAAAAAGTTGAGGTTGTAAGCGAAAAACAGGCCGAAGAAATATTTAGTTGGATTGAACAAAGTCAAAGGTACTCATTTAATAAAAGTCATAGTTGTTGTTATGGTTTAACTGGATACGATACTGCTTATTTAAAAAGTCATTTTCCAGTTCAGTTTTATTGCAGTTGGTTATATTACGCAAAGGATAAGCTCGATTCTCAACTTGAGATAATGGATCTTGTTGAAGATGCAAGAAAATTTAACATCGATGTTTTAGCACCAGATGCTTTTAAACTAAATAAAAATTTTGCAACTGATGGTTTAAACATATGGTTTGGTATCACTGATATTAAAGGTATTGGTGAATCACAATTCAATAAACTTAAAGCATCTATGGAAAAGAACAAAGATAAGCTAAATACTTGGGAAAATTTCGTAGTATTTTGTTCCGATGAAATACCAAGCTCTACTATAATAAAACTAATATCTGTTGGTGGATTTAAAAGATATAATTCATGTAGACAAAAACTTTTAGCAGAATATAATTCTTGGGTACAGTTAACAGATAAAGAAAGAGAATGGATTAAAATTAATTTTACAGAATCTACTATTGCTGAATTAATATCTTCAGCAGCAAAACCAAAAAAGGAAAATGGTGGTTGCTCTAACCAAAACAGGGTATTGTTTTTGAAGGACTTGGCCAATTTGCTTATTAATCCACCATCTCCACACATTGATCTTCCTCAATGGTTAATTTGGTCAGAAAAGGATGCTTTGGGCATTTCTTTGACTTGTAACGCAATTGATTCATGCGATACTGCACAAGCCAATACTACATGCAAAGAATTTTTAAATGGAAAAACTGGTTTTATGATTTTTGGAGTTGAAATACGAAGATGCAAAGAGGTTGTAACAAAGGCTGGTAAATCTCCAGGATCTAAAATGGCTTTTATGTCTATATCAGATTCAACTGGAAAAGTGGATGATGTAATATGTTTTCCAGACTCGTACAAAGATAGTTCGTCTTTGTTAAAAGAGGGCAATACTGTTTTAATTCATGGTGAAAAAAGCAGGGGTAGTGATTCTCTTTTAGTTAAAAAGGTTTTTCAAATTTAGGAGCAGAAATGAACATTTGTAGTTTTATGGGTCGTTTAACTAGAGAACCAGAATATGTACAATTACAAAATGGAAAAAATGTAATAAATTTTTCTATGGCTGTTAGAAACCCAAATACTGGCAATAAAGATAAAGCAGACACAACATTTATTGATTGTGTAGCTTGGGAAGGAACCGCTGATTTAATAAACAAGTATTTTAAAAAAGGTTCTAGGATATTAGTACATACATCTGCAAAAACAGATAATTGGATTGATAAAGACACCGGAAAGAATAGATATAAAATTAAATTTCTTGTACAAAAATTTTGGTATGTAGATCAAAAACAGGAAGATGCGTATTCAAACATTGAAAATGTTGACGAAGAAGAAGTAATCTAATATGCAAAAAAGAAAAGTCCTTCTTGTTAGTGAAGCCTCTTATCTTAATTCTGGATATTCCAATTATGGTTTCCAGATAATGAAGAGGCTTTATGACACCAAGGACTTTGATCTTGCTGAAATAAGTTGTCATGGAAGCGACAGTAGATCAGATGAAATACCTTGGAAAAGTTATGTTGTTCCAAAAAAGTCAAACATCTTTGGTGAAGATATATTAAATGATGTTTTAATAGATTTTAAACCAGATATAGTTTGGTCATTTAGAGATCCTTGGGTAGATGAATTTATTGGCGATTCTGTATTAAGAAACAACTTTAAATGGGTCTACATGCCAACTGTTGATGCTTTGCCATTAGATGTTGATTGGGTTGACACTATAAGCAGAGCAGATCATGTTTTAACATACTCTGATTGGGCAGCAGAAGAACTTGCAAGTCTATATCCTAGTATAAACATTTTAGGTTCAGCATCTCCAGGATTTGACACCAACTTTAAACCTGTTGAAGATAAAATTAAATTTAAGAAACAACATGGAATAAATGAAGAATCATTAATTATTGGCTCTGTAATGAGGAACCAAAAAAGAAAACTTATTCCAGATCTTCTTGATGCATTTTCTGAGTTTTTAGATAAAGCACCAAAAGAAATTTCTGAAAAATGTTTTTTGTATCTTCATACAACTTATCCAGATGTTGGTTGGAATATACCTAGACTTATTGCAGAAAGACCAAAAATATCCAACAAGGTTCTTTTTTCTTATAACTGCAACAACTGTTTTAAACTTTCAATCTCTTCTTTTTGTGGTGCGATTATACAATGTAATAATTGTAAACAGGTCAATTGCACATTTCCTAGAGTGTCAAAAGGCTCAAAAAGAGATGATATGGTTATGGTGTATAACCTTATGGATCTATATGTGCAATACTCTTGTGCAGAAGGTTTTGGTATGCCACTAGTTGAAGCAGCATCATGCGGTGTACCAGTTTGTGCTGTAGACTATAGTGCAATGACTGATATAGTTAAAAAACTAGAAGGTTATCCAATAAAAGTCCAAAGATATACATATGAGGTTGAAACAAATAGAAAGTTTGCTTTGCCAGACAATTCTAGTTTTAGTGATATTTGCATCGACTTTTTCAAAAAGCCATATCCTATAAGGAAAGCAATATCTAAAAAAACAAGAGATTTAGTTGTTAAAAATTATACATACGAAAAAACATTCGACAAAATTAAAAACATTTTCTATTCAATAGAACAAGAAAACAAATGGGATTTGCCTCCAAAGTTTGTTGAAATGCCAAAAGATTTTAAAGATTGCAACTCTAACAACGAGATCATTGAAAAGATTTTTAAAAAAATTCCAATAAATTTGGGTCATATTAAACAAAAGTGTTTATTTAAATTAAACAACAGAATGCACGATAAACAAAAGGTTTTAAAAGAACTTTCTTCAATATTTGATTCTTATAACCATTATGAGTCTTTAAGGGTAAAAAAATGAAGGTTCTTTATATAGGCGTTTATCGTGATGGAACAGGTTATGGTCAAGCAGCAGAAGATTATATTCTTTCTTTAAATTCTGTTGGTGTTGATGTTGTTTGTAGACCTTTAAAACTTAATAATTTAGATTATGTTCCTAATCCAATAGTGGCTAAACTTGAATCTAAAAGTTCAAAAAATTGTGACATTGTTATTCAACATATGTTGCCAATTCATATGCAGTACAATGGCGATTTTGACTACAACATTGGTCTTTTTGCTTATGAAACCAGCAACTTTAAAATGTCTGGATGGAAAAATTATTTAAACTTAATGGATGCTAATGTTGTAATAAATAAACAAATGATTAATTCTTGTTTGAGCAGTGGAGTAAGTACGCCATTGCATGTAGTTCCTCACGCTAGAGATTTTTCTAGATACATTGAAAAATATGAAAAACTTGAAACCATAACATCACAAGTTTCAGATTCTGATTTTGTATTTTATACAATAGGTGAAACAACAAAGAGAAAAAACTTTTCTGCATTGTTAAAGGCTTATTTTACAGAGTTTTCTGAATCTGAGCCTGTTTGCCTATTGGTTAAAACCAATAATTCAACTTATGAATTTTATGATTATTGTGGAAAAATACTTGATGGTCTTTGTATAAAAAATCCACCAAAAGTTGTTACTATTACAGAAAGAATGTCAAACGAAGACATAAATAGACTTCATTATACATGTGATGCTTTTGTGCAACCGTCTTATGGTGAAGCTTGGGGTATACCAGCTTTTGATGCAATGGCTTTTGGTAAAACTCCAATTGTCACTAATTGCACTGGATATCTTGAATATATAGATGAATCTGTTGGTTGGTTAGTTAATGGTTTTGAGGAACCAGTATTTGCTGCTGATAAACAAACAGATGATATATATACATCTGGTGAAAATTGGTTTTCAGTAGATATACTGGATTTAAAGAGAAAGATGAGAGAGTGTTACGCAAAGGAAGGAATTAGGAGGTCAAAAGCTGCAAATGCTTTAGATCGTGCTTACGAATTCTCCCATGAAAAAGTGGGTTCAATCTTTCTTGAGGTATTAAAAAATGTCACAAAAGAAAAGAAAACAGAACTGGTTAGAAGAAGCTAATAATGCAGAATTAGAAAAAACTATTTCTTGGAGAGATGAAAGGGATAAGTCTGCTGATGAGCAAAAAGAAAGTGCCAATAGCAATAAATTAAAACCAAAAACAAAAAATCAAGAAACATATATGAATTCAGTATACAGCAAAACAGTAACCATATGTTCTGGTGTTGCTGGAACAGGAAAAACATATATAGCTTGTGGAATAGCAGCAGAAATGCTTATCGATTTAAAGATAGAAAAAATAATTATTGCTAGACCTTTAGTTGAATGTGGCCAAAGACTTGGTGCGTTCCCTGGAGATTTAAAAGAAAAAACAGAACCATTTATGACAGCTATGCTTGAAGTATTTGGTAAGTTTATGACCAAAACAAAAATGCGTAAAATAAAAACCGATGAAGTTTTGGAAATATGCCCATTGGAAATAATGAGGGGAAGAACATTCCACAACTCTGTAATTATTTTAGATGAAGCACAAAATGCTACTAGAAGACAATTAAAAATGTTTCTTACTAGATTTGGGCAAGAATCAAAGGTTATTATTTGTGGCGATCATACTCAAACGGATTTACCGCATTCAGAAGGAAATACAATGAATTGGTTGCTTGATAGGCTTGACCACAATGATATTGGTAAGGTATTCTTGACATCTGAAGATGTTCAAAGACATGGCCTTATTAAATATATAATAGAACAGCTTGGTGAATAATGCACCACAATGTTAATAACATATTAAGATCTTCGACTAGAAAAACTGGTCAAAGACTTAACATTCTAACATTCTCTACCCATGAAAGATATCAGTCTAATATGGCTGATGTTAATGCAAACTTTTGGGTTATCAATAATTCTAAAATTAAAACTTGGAATTTAAATTTTTCAGATATTCCTAAAAATCATACTATGTTAAATAATGTCTCACTTTTAAGTGATATACCAACATACATAGATTTTGATTTAATAATTTCTCAAAGCAAATTTGTGCAATTTAATTTAGCTTTTGAAATAGCAAAGTATTTAAGCATTCCACTTGTTTGCATTGAGCACACTGAAATGTTTGAAGACAGAAAAAAATTTAAACATATGATTGGTGACACAAACATATTTATATCTGATTATTCTGCTAAAACATGGGAAGCAGATTATGCATATTATGTTATTGATCATGGAATAAACAGTTCTATATTTCACAACAAAAATATAAAAAGAGAAAATCAAGTATTAAGTATTGTAAACGATTGGATAAATAGAGATTATGAATGTGGTTTTACACTCTGGAAAGAAGTAACAAAAGATCTTCCAGTCTATGTAGCTGGTGATACGCCCAACTTTTCTAAGCCAGCTAAAAATACAGAAGAACTTATTGACATCTATAACAGAAACTCTATATTTTTAAATACCTCTATACATAGTCCAGTTCCAACTACCTTGCTTGAAGCTATGTCTTGTGGGTGTTGTGTTGTTACTACTAAAAACGAAATGATAGAATCATTTATAGAAAATGGCAAAAATGGTTTTATTTCAAATGACAAAGATGAAATTAGAAAAAATTTAGAAGTTTGTTTAAAAAATCCAGACATGTGTAGAGAGATTGGAAAGAATGCTAGACAAACAATTATTGATAAATTTTCTTTGAGTGTATTTACGCAAAAATGGGATTATGTTTTAGGTAGATCTTTAGGTAAATAAAATGAAAATAAACATTTGTTTTGGAAACTCAAACGAATATCTAAATGGATATGTTAATACCAATTTTGTTAAAAATGATAAATTTGAAAATTGTCATCCTGAGAATTTAGATTCGATTGTAGATGATGGTGAAGCAGATGAAATATTAGCTGTTAATGTTTTAAATTATATTGAATTTAACAAAACAAAAGATGTTTTAATTAATTGGTACAAAAAATTAAAATACGATGGTACAATTGTCATATCCTTTTTTGATTTTGTAGAGATATGTAGGGCTTTAACCTCTGGACAATTAGATGTTTTAGATGCAAAGAAACTTATTTATGGCGAGCAAAATGAAGGTTGGCAATTTTTTAAATCTGGATCTTCATTGATTGAATTAAAGAAGTTTTTTTTATCCATTGGTTCTAAGATAGAATATTGTAAAATAGACGGTTTTATTTCATATATTAAAGTTAGGAGAGTTAAGTGAGTAATTTGCACACAAGCTGTAAAAATTGTTTTTATGCAATTTATGAAGAGTCTGAAAAAACTCAAATTGGTTGTCATTTTAATAAGTTGGAAAAACTTAAAGAAAACAATATTACAATAACAGAATCTTATGATGATGAAAAAGAATTTTTTGTTCTAGAAAAACATGCTTGTATGGCTTATAGAACTAAGTCATCTATGATTGCTGCTAATCAAGATGTTAAAGAAAGTATGAAACTAACTAGAAAGCAAATGTCGCCCAAAATTGCTGCCGTTATAAATGTATTTAATGAAAACATGGAAGATTTAAAGAAAACAATTCAGCAAATATCCGATCAAGATGTTCAATTTTACGAAGTTATTTTTTGTGTTTCATCAGGTATAAAGCCATCAGAAATTATATCCATGATTCATAAATTAAACTGTACATTTAAATGGAACATAAAACAAATAATAGATGAATATTGGTTGGGATCTAGAGCAATAAATGTCTCTGTTCAAAATAGTAAGTCTACATATTTTGCACTTTTTAATTGTGGATTTGATATACCCAAAGCTTTCGTTAAAGAGATTGATGAAGCTATTTGTGATCAGATGAAAAGATTCATTGTGCTTCATGGGGTTGATGAAGAAGGAAATGGCTCTGTTTATCAAACATATGCTTTTAATGCACTAAGGGGCAATGAAGAAGCTTTCATTGAGGAAGAAGATGATAAACCAGCACACACCTTTTTAGAAAAGTTGAATTATCTTGCAGTTCAAAGCGATTTGATGCACCTACTTAAGAAATGCGAAGAAGTATGTCCTTGCATGAAAAACCACTAATATCCATAGTAATACCAAATCACAATTATGGTAGATGGATAGAGGATGCTATTGATAGCGTTGTTTATGATGACTATTCTAATAAAAGGATAGTTGTTGTAGATGATGGTTCTACCGATGGATCAGCCAGAAAAGTTTATGGTCTTTTATCAGATCCAAAAGCTTCTGAATCATCTGGAATATCTGGTATAACAGGCAAATATAAAAAAACAGATGTTGAAATAACACTAATAGCTTGTAATGAGTGCAGAGGACCATCTGCTGCAAGAAACATAGGCATAAAGTTTTATTGGGAAAATACTGATGTTTATTCGTTTTTAGATTCTGACGATATGCACATAAGCGGAAAATTAAAAGAAAGCTTGTATGCTTTAATTAGTGGATGGGGATCAATTGGTGCTGTATATTGCGATTATATAAATTTTGATTGTGAAAACAATATAAGTTTTCAACAGCACAAAGAAGCTTTTTGTTCTGAAAAAATATTACAAGAATGTATAATGCCATCGTGCAATTTAGTTCCTAAATATGTTTTTGAAAAAATAGGACTTTTTGATGAGACTATGCGTGTTGCAGAAGATTGGGATCTTTGGATAAGAATGTCTAAGCATTTTATTGCTTATCATATTCCAAAAAATTTTACAATCGTTAGGACAGGAAGTTATAATTCTACCAATGTTGTTTCTGAGGAAGTTTGGTCTAAAAACTGGCGAAGAATATTAGAAAAAATAAAAAATGACAAATGATATATGTATTATTATACCAGTTGCTGGTCTTGGCAAAAGAATGAAGGCATATGGCCCCAAAGCATCAATACGCATAGACAAAGAAGAAACAGTTTTAAGCAGACAAATTAAAATTTTAAGAAACTTTTTTCCAAAATCAAAAATAATTGTAGTCTGTGGTTTTCAAAAAGAAAAAATATTTGAAATAGTTGATCAAGACATTGTTTGTGTTGAGAATAAAAGGTATAAAAGCTCCAATGTTTGTCTTTCAATTAAAATAGCATTGGATAAATGTCATTGCAAAAAGATTTTAATAGTCAATGGCGATTTGGTTTTCACTGGTGAAATATTTAACACAATGCCAAAAAACTCATCTTGGATTGCTATTGATACAAACATAAATCAAAGATCTTCTGAAGTTGGCGTTAACATAGTAGAAGGCCAAATAACTAATTTCTGTTATGGCTTAAATCCCAAATGGGGCCAAATAGTTTGTTTAATAGGAAAAGAAATGGAGTTCTTTAAAAAAATGATTGTTCTAGAAAGATCTGAAAAAAAATTCTCTTTTGAAATACTTAATGATGTGATAGATATGGGTGGTATTATAAAGCCACAAATAAACAAGAAGTGGAAGCTTGTTGAAATAGATACATCTAAAGATATAGCTAGAGCTAAAAAGCTTGTAAGGAGAATTTAAATGAATGTTCTGTGTGACATGGAATATCCATTGGATGAAAAAGAAATGTTTGGATGGGGTAAAGCATTTTCCTCAATAGGTCATGATTTCTTTTTTTTGAATAGGAAAGAAAAAGCAATAATTGATGCTTTTGAAGAAAAAAAACCTTCCATATTTATAACCCATGCAGCACTATTAAACAGGGCATCATGCAAAGCTATTGTTGGAAATGAATACTGTAAAACATTTGTTTTTATTGATTCAGAAGAAGACAAGGAAAAACTCAAAGATAAACTAAATGTTTTTTACATTTCAAAAAATGAAAATTTAAATTGCATGTTTGTAGAAGAATCTTGCGATCTTTATCTGTCATTAAAACCAAAAACAAATATAAATATGATATCTGACATATGCTACATAGGCGACTATGTAAAAGAGTACATTCTTTCAAAGTGTTTTTCTATGTTTAGGGTTAAATGTTGGGGAAATACAAAGTGGCCTTTTACAACATATTTGGGAAAAATTAAACCAGACAAAATAAAAGATGCAATATGTTCTTCAACAACA
>Ga0208090_1000002_pt1 | contig 142949 bp, 200 predicted proteins | sample LakMenEpi20Jul12_FD_150718 | JGI IMG/M metagenome (GOLD analysis project Ga0208090, IMG submission 150718) | Freshwater microbial communities from Lake Mendota, WI - 20JUL2012 deep hole epilimnion (SPAdes) | ecosystem: Environmental > Aquatic > Freshwater > Lake > Epilimnion/Euphotic zone ...
TAAACTGTTAGTCCGCGTCTAATTAACTCTAATTTTATCTGTGTTCTTCTATAAGACTTTGTATCCGAATTTTCATACTCTGGCCTAATTTTATGAGTGTCATATTCACCAGAGTAAAATTCCTTGAAAGTATTCCATTGGCTATGATCCAGTTTTCTTTCACCAAGTTCTACAAATGCTATATGGTCTAGTCTGTATGACTCCTGGTTTTTTTTAGAATATTTCTTATAGAGTTCAATATAGTCTAAAGATGACACACCGAGTATTTCATAAGTCTGTTGTTCTACGTTATTAACCTTTTTAGAACGTTCATTGACTATATTCCATGGAGAAAGTTTTTTAACATAATCTTCTCCTATAGTTCTTAGTAGTCTATTAATAATGTACGGAATATCAAAGTTGTCAATATTCCAACCCGTAATAATGTCAGGGATTCTTTGTTGCCAATGAGTCACAAATTGCTGAAGTAATTGATTTTCGTCTTTACAAAGGACAAAATCTGCTTTATGTTTTCCTTCATAAGGTCTAGATCCAAATATTTTTGTAGATTTAGTTTTAAGATCTCTGACAGTAATTAGTAGAATTTCTTCATTAGCGTATTTTGGATGAGGAAAACCAGATTCTTCATTTGCAGTTTCTATATCGATAGCAATGATTTTTAATAAGTCAGAATCAAACTTTATATCGGTTTTGTAATTTTCTTCAATATATTGATATGCATAGTTTGTTTGTCCATACACAGGCATCGCATTTTCGTAAGTTTTTATGAAATCTTTGCAATCATTTATGGTACCCGGTTTTATTTCGTATAATTCTACTCCATGTAAAGACTTGAATGAAGAAGATTCTGAAGATTTTCCTGATGTGGTATATAAGGTAGGGTAAAAATCGATTTTCTGCTTTTGTGGCAATCCATCTCTAATAGATCTGACAAGTATTTTATTACCATATTGGATTGCATTTGTATAAAATTCGTTAATCATCATTTTTTCCTCATGATATAAAAAGGGCTATTATATCATTAATAGCCCTCTGTGTACATATTAGTTTGGGTGAAGCAGTTGCAATGCGTCGTAAGCAATGTCGTGTATTGGATTATGTTTATCTACCCAGTCAATGTTAAAGTCTTCGCAATTGACTTTGCAGTATCCGTTTACAGAAGATTCTGATAGTATATCAATTCCAGTCCTAATGTCTCTGTAATGGTTATATCTTGCTAATGGTTCTAATTTTGCAGATCGGCATAAACTATCAATTACCATTTGATCAAGACTTCCTCTTACCCAAATAATCTTAGTAGGATTAGTATCATTACTTAAGTATTCTCTTAATAAAGAAATTCCTTGTTCTACAGTAAGATCATCAGGCTTTGGTTTAAATGATACTTCTCTTGCTGCATCAGATTGAGTATTCCACCATGACAGAGTGTCTTTAGATATAGTTCTTTTATATTTTTGAACTTGTTCTTTTGCATCAAATTTTACAAATACTGCCTTTTTCAATAAACTTGACCAAGTATCATTTTCGTCAAAGTATACCATTGATGCTGATAATACTACGGCAGTTGATTCAATATCAAGAGTTTCAATATCCAATACTAGCATTCTATTTCTCCAATCTAAACGATAATTTTTTGATTAGGAGGAGTGATGATTAGAGACTCTTCAAACTTTGATTTATATTCATCAGCAAGACCTTGGGCAGGAATACAAATAGAAGCAATAGCATGTTTATTAAGAGTGATATTTGATTCTGCATAAGGTTGGAAAGCGGCAATCATAAGACCAATCTTGCCAGATTCTGTCATTTGAGTTGCAATTTGAGCGGGGTTTTCTAGTTCGTAAGTTGTATCAGTTTCTGAAGCAATGATAGAAATAACTTCATCGCCTGATAATAAACGAAATGCGAGTATTGTTTGTGTCATAATATATCCATAAAGAAAAAGAAGGGGGATAACTATTCCCCCTATAAAATTTAACCTAACAACAAATTATTGGAAGTATTGATTTCAAGTTTACGAGGACGAAGTTCCTCTGGGATGATATGGTCAAGAAAGATACGCAACATACCATCGTTTAACTTAATTTCAGATACTACCACATTTTCAGCAATTGTAAAAGTTCTAGTAAATGCTCTTGATGCCAATCCTTTATACAAGTAAACACTATCATCTGGTTCCGCGGATTTACCAGTCACAGTCAGTGTTCTGTTATAAAGTTCCACATCAATATCATTACGGCTAAAACCAGCAACAGCAATCTCAATTATGTAAGAATTATCACCAACCGTTTTAATATTATACGGAGGATAAGACTTCTGATTTTTAAGATTTTCAGTGGCTTTTCTAATTGCTTCTGAATGTGTATCAAATCCTACAAAGAATTTTAAGAGTTCTTTATCGAATTGAACTAATTGATTTGCTAACATAATGTTCTCCTTTTCAGCGAGATTTTAGTAATAATCACTCCGAAGACGTGATTTGTTTTTGATGAGTTTTAATGTTCCCCATCAGAACAAACAACTTATTCTGTTGGCTCTTCTGTCGGCAATAGTTCTTTAATCTGTGCCTCGCCTTGAGCATAAATTTTACCAATTAACGCATTAATTTCATCGAATGGATATTTGCCTAGAATTGCTAGTAATTTATTTACATCAGTGATTGTTAAGACGATGTTCAATTCTGTAGTATTTTCATCTAAAGGTTGTGTCATATTATATTCCAGTTTGTTAATAAAAAATAATTATATCATACAAATAACGAATTGTAAACATTATTTGGATTGTTTTCTAACACCAATATTATATTTCGGGGTTAATGTCCATTCTGATTTTTCTTGGTATGTTAAAATTTTAATAGACGATAATGAAGCTCTCTTAATAACTTTATTAGCATCAATAACTTTTAACAGATTCCAATCTTGTAATAATATAGCAATTGCATTTCTTCTTTCGATATCATCTTGAGAAATATTAGATTCCTTTCCGTCAAGAGCAAATAATTCTTTGAAATGAACTAAATAATATCTTCCTTGTTTGTGTAGTATGTGGCATGACTGATATAATATATTGTCCTTTTTTGAAGCAACCCCAATACGTGACAGAGTTTCTTTTATTTTTAAAAAACTGTCTGGCTCAGGTATGGCAATCTCTAACATATTATCGGTCAAGTTGTCATAGTTTTCAATCATTTTCGACCACCTGTATATTGTTTCTCTTTTATGAACTTGATCTGTTCACTGCTTAGCATATCCAAAACATCTTTACCTCTCTGTTTAGAATATCCATAATATGAACAGACCGCATCTAAGTTATCAGATTTTGATTCCTTTTCAGCCCACTTCGAGAAACGCTTTTTCCTTGCAATGATATTTATATAATAGTCGAATTGTTGTTTGTTTGTCAATTGAGGATACCTATTCATTTCTGAAGCAAACATGATAGTATCAACAAAGTATGACAGACTTCTATTTACCAAAAATGAATTGTAATCCTTTTCAGATTGTGGGTCATTAAACAAGTATTCCTTAGTATAATTTATAGCATTAACAAATTCAAATGGCTTAGTCATAATATATCCTATTTAAACCTACAGGTTGCCATAATTTCAGTCAAACATGCCATTGTGTTAATTTCACGGTCAATGGCAAATGCATTACGATATCCCCATTCGCCAAGAATTAGAACAATTTCAGGAATGCTAGGTTGTTCCAAATAGTCAATTGCTTTGTCATATAGTTTTCTATAAATTTCACTAGGTTCCGAGTCAGTATTACTGCTTACCCATTTACGAACCTCAGTGAAGTTCTTTTCTTTTAATAATTTAACAAGATTAGAAAAATTATCATCAGAAAGATTCACTAATAATCCAACGTCAATTTTACCTGATACAGAATACCTTTGAAGTTCATTCAATATTCTTCTATAATCTGGAAAGTGTTTGATGACCAATTCAGATACAACCTTAGCATCAAATTCAACATTTTCTGATTTTAAGATTTGTGTTACTCTTTTAAAGAATAATGCAGCTATTAATTGTTTATCTTTATTAGAAATTTTAAACTCAATGCATGTGCATCTGCTGTGAAGTGGTTCAATAATTCTATCTTTGAAATTACAAGTGAATATGAATCTGCAATTAGCAGAGAATTCTTCCATAAATGAACGCAAAGCCGGTTGGACAGAATTGGGATTCATATAATCAGCTTCATCAATAATGATTACCTTTTTAGAATCAGTAAGAGATACAGTTGAAGCAAAACTTCGAATAGTACCTCTTAATACTTCAATGGATCTTCCTTCATCTGATCCATTAATGACAATATATTCAGCACCAATTTCATTACATAGAGCTTTTGCTATTGTTGTTTTACCAACGCCAGCAGTTCCTGATAAAAGAAAATTTGGAAGTTGTGATTTGCTTACAAATTCTTTAAATGTTGTTTTGAGAGATTCAGGAAGAATGCAGTCTTCTATATTTTGAGGACGGTATTTTTCTACCCATAAGAATTGATTGTCAATAGTGTTCATTATATAAAGTTCCTATTAGATATTAAAAGTAGAATCTGCCTCGATACCGACATAATAGACTAAATCAGATGTTGTTGAAGAGAATCTTGATACTCTTTTAGAAGAAATAGAAACTTGATATTCTCCTGGGATAAATTTTAGCATGTCAACTTTAACATTAACTTTGAATTCTAAGTCTGTATTACCAAGTTCCAATTCAAAAGAATTTGAAGTGTCATTTTTCTTATCAGCAACTACAATTTTGACTTGACCATCTTGACCAACAAATGACACATCAGACGCTTTTAATACTGATGCAGTTTTACTGATAAGTGATAAATTTTCAGCAGTGAGTAACAACTGAATCTCTGCTTCTGGAAAATTGATGTCCTTTTTTGGAACTTCAAGAACCGATTCATCAGCAGCATAATATTTTATGGAATTATTTTCTTCAAAGATTTTAACATATTTTTCATTAAATTCTAATTCAGGATTTTGAAATAATGATAATACACTAAGGAACTCTGATAGATCGTAAATGCCAAATTCAATAGGGAATGTGTCAGATACTGTTGCTGTTGATAATAGAGTGTTTTGGATTGTTCTGGTTTTTAGAATATTTCCAGGAGAAAATAAAATATTTTGATTAATACTACTATAGTTTTTTAATACAGATAACGTGTCTTTGCTAAGTTTCATAATAACTCCATAATTAATAAAATGATATTATATCACAGTTTGCTTAAATTTTAAACATTATTCCTTTGAATATTTTACTACATGTTCATAAAGGAACATTAAATTGCAGATAGCATGAGCAATATGATGAAGTTGAGATTCGGAATCTAATTCCTCACCTTCACGATATTCCCATTGGTGTCTTTGAGCAGCATTAAAATATCTGCGTTTAGCATCTGGTACATGAATCCAGTTATCAGGTTCATATTTATGAGCACCATAAGTCATTACTCTGGCAGTTTCAGTAAGTGCTAATGGTGGAATAAGACCAAACTCTGGTTTACCACCATCAAATTTTCTTCCACCAGTAGTAGCTGTTTGCGATGCTTTTACATCATTTAATTTTGAAACATATTTCTGATCATATTCAAATTGAGTCATTCTTGCTCCTCTGTCATAGTCATCTGAAAACGCTAAACTCATATCATCTTCCTCGTTGAGGTAGAACCGTATAAGATTTTTCCGGGTCCACGGTGTTAACATTCTTAATTTTCATCCGTTTTGTCTTATATGGCGAAGTCCATTTTATACCATCATATGTTGGTGAATATTCAAAACAGTTCCATTGTCCATCAGCATCCTTTGCTATATATCGAGCCCAATATGGGTAAATCTCAACGGAAGTTGTCATCGTAAAATTCCATAATGATAATTGTAAAGATAATAATGGCAGCAATCATCGTAGTATTAGTAATCATTTTTGTAGTCTCCTAATTCATAATCTTCATAAATGTAAAGGCGATATGGAAATTGCACATTACCAGCATTGCAATAATTTCCACTATAGAATCGATCAACAACTCCAGTTACTAATTTGATGCCATATTCCTGTTCGAATTTTATCTTATCTTCATATAGAACATCGGTAAAGTTGCCTTCAATATAAATTGGCAATTGTGCTTTATAATATGACCAAGCTCCAAGATATTCGTTTGCATGATAGAATTGAAATAAATTAGATTCTTTTACTAGTTCTTCATAATCATTATTGTTCTTAATGGTTAAGGTGTAACCACTTTTAGGTTCAAGTTCACGATAAGTAGTATTGGACAAAATATTTTTATGTTCAGTAAAATAATTACCACTAAAATAATCCTGAACTTCAATAATTTCTGGAAAGTCTTCAATTCTCATTATTCAGCTCCTAAATCAACAGTACGAATTTTTCTACAAATGTGGAGTTCTGTCATTGGTCCATAACTAATTCCCATTGTAGATCTTCCCCATATTTGGTCATATAGGTATTTAGTACTCGACCAATGAGCTCCTAATGAAAATTCTTCTTCTGGAAGAGTGTCAAAAATGAAATCCCATTCTTCAATAGTTGGTAAACGATAGTCATAATGACGTTCTTCATCTAATGTTCCTGTTAGTATCAATGGTCTATCAATGCAAGTTTTCCAAGTTTCAGAATATTCAGTTTCTTTACAAGCAAGAATTATGTGCGATTGTTTGCCATTTGGGTATGAAAATTTTCCGACATATATTTCGTCTTTATAATATGTAGCCATGATGTAGTTCCTCTTCAAGTTTATTTAGTATGAGTCTATTATATACATGTTCCGTGAATATGTACACTTTATTTTTCAGTTTGTCCGGTTATTTTTAGCCATAGATTATGAACATAGATTGATGAAACTAATCCTAAAGCACCTCCAATGATATAACATGCAGATTCTGCTAGTCCAGCATTTGGTGTTGCTTTGTATAAGAATAATTGTAAAGAACCTACCATTAATGCTGTACAGAATGACGGCAGTACTTCCTTATTTTTGACTAATTGTGATTGAACTCCTAATAACATTATTATGAAAAACGATGAGAAGAAGAGTGTAACCATTGAAACTATTTGATCTGAAATGCACAACATATATGTCCTTAAATCTTTTTTCCAATAGTTTTAGCATCTGTTTCATCAGTGATATACTGATAACTACCCTTATTATATGCTATTCCTATTCTTTTGGAATTACGAATAATTTTTTCTGCAGCATCGCCCGTAATTTTTCCTTGTGTTACTTTTTCTACCATTGAATTTTTACCTAGACTAGCTTTAGAATTTCCTATCAATGATGGTATATTATCTTTAGTTGCCCAACAAGGTCTTCCAACTATTATTGCTTTGTTAGATGCTTTAGGTTTAGGCGTTTTACCAAAAATCCAATTAGTATATTCGTCAAACGTCATTTTCAATTTTGGTTGGCCTCTGTATTGTTTATTAAAGTCCATCCAATCATGTTTCAATTTGGCTTCTTTTGATAATTTCTTATTCATTATAATTCCCATTTAAGTTAGTATGGTACCATTATACACTAATTTTCCAGATTGTACACAAAAAAAAGCTCAATATTTAATTGAGCTATAGTGTTGTCACCTTAGGAGAGTGATTGGAGCGGGATAAGGGAATCAAACCCTTACTAGGAGATTGGAAATCTGCTGTTCTATCATTAAACTAATCCCGCAATATAAAGGGCGTATTCTGTTTTTAACGTGGGCCACGCCTAGCACCATTTCTACATTTGGAGCCCCATTCCGGAATCGAACCGAAATCTAAAGATTACAAGTCAATTGTAATAACCATTATACTAATAGGGCATTTAAAACTTATTAGGGGTGACTAGTGGGACTTGAACCCACAAAATCTCGAATCACAATCGAGGACGTCTACCAATTCCGTCATAGTCACACCTAATAAGTCTTTGTAATTGGTGGAGATCCCTGGATTCGAACCAGGTGCCCTTTGGGCACGGATTTACAGTCCGCCGCAGTCACCTATGCCGCTCGACCTCCATTATTTCGTATTTATGCAATTGGACTCCATGACCGGATTTGAACCGATACCTTAAGGTTTTGCGGACCCACACACTACCATTATGCTACATGGAGAAATTATAATGTGCTTGTCTTTCCAAGCTGTCACCAGTCCACTCATTGTGCACAAGCTGGTTCGGTGCACTCCTATCTTATTTAATTCCCGATAGGCTAAGGAATTTTACAGTAATTCCGATGATGCCATTTGGTGGGCCACTCAGGACTTGAACCTGAAACCTGCCGATTATGAGTCGGATGCTCTAACCAATTGAGCTAGAGGCCCTCTATTCCTTATACAAACTTTACAGCAAAACCTTTAACTTTTAAAGTATTTCTTGCTTTTTGTTTTGCTTCAGTTTTAGTATTACCATTGAAGTACATCTTGTCCATTGAGAGACAACCTTCGATTGGAATATAAACTTTTGCAGTATATGATTTGCTTGTCATATAAGCTCTTACTTCTAAAACTTCAGCTTCTACAGTTTGGGTTTTCATAATTTAATTACTCTTCATGGTTATTTAATATGAGTCTATTATACTATATGCTTATCGAAAAGTAAACATTTATTTTCAAATAATTACACTAAAATCATTTCTTTTTTCTACGGTTAATACTCTGTCAAATTTATCGACTATTTGATCTATATTGTGGCTAATAACGAACACATTACAAATATCACCAAGTTGAGTCAATAAATTTATAATGAAATCTGTACCATTAACATCAAGACTACCATCTAATACCTCATCCAGTAATAATAGATTAGTATTTGCAGAGTTCTTAAGTTTTGCTATTTCTCTCCATGCAAACAGTAATGCTAAATCTATGCGATTCTTTTCACCTTCAGAAAAGCTAGAATATGTAAAATCGTCGCGGTGTCTTGATTTTATAGTTTCTGAGAATGTTTCATCAAGTTCAAATTTAACATAAAAATCCATTGCAGAAAGGTACTTATTTATTAGTGTATTCATTACTGGTAAGTATTCACGAATAACTGCAGATTTTATACCAGTATCTTTTAAAAGAATTGATGATATGTCTTCAATATTTCTTCTTTCTTGTAGAGAAGTTTTTTGTTTAACATTTTCCATAGCAATGTTTGCTAATTCTTTTAATTTTAATTTCTCTTTATCTATATCACCCTTGTCTAATTGAAGGTTATCAATGTCAGATTGTAGTGATATGTTTTGAGAAGTTAATATTTCTAATTTTGAATTGTAAGTATATATTTCATTTCTCAATTGACGAATTTTATTATCTATTTGCTCTATTTCTTTTTGTCTTTGAACATAACTAGTAATCTCTGAAGTTATGCTTTCAATTTCTGATTTGTTCATTTCATATTCTAAGACTAGATTGTCCTTTATGGAAAATTTATGTTCATGAGGAATTTCCTGTGAACACTGAGGACAGTTTTCATTATTGTCAAAGAATTTTATAGTCTTATCCAATAGATCATTATTATGAGTATGAGTTCTTAATAAAGATTTAGCATGTGATATGACTTCAGTGATTGTATTTGCATCGGATATGCTCATTACTAATGAATCAACTTCAGATTCAATTTTTGATATAGATTCATTAGTATCGTTAATCTCAGTAATATTACTATCTATTCGGGTTCTGATACTATCAACATGTTTATTTTTGCTAGTTTCTAAATTCTTTATTATGGACTTTTGGCTTTCAATTTCAGACTTTGATCTATTAATAGTATTGTCTACTAATTCCAATTCTCTTTTAGTGGTTTGGATTTTTTCTTTTAGTAAAGAATTCATAGTACTAAAAATTCGTATGTCAAGAATATCTTCTATGACTTCTCTTCGATTCCCTGTTGATAATTGCATGAAAGGAACGAATGATGATGAACCAAGAATTACCACTTGAGTGAATGCTCTATAATTCATTTTAAGAATTTGTTGTTCAAGGATTAGTTGATAATCTTTTAATGCGGCGTCTTGTGTTAATAATTCTTCATTTTTGTATATTTCAAAAATGTTTGGTTTTATTCCACGAATTACTTTGTAAGAACTTCCATTTGTATCAAATTCTACCGAAACTTTAGTATTTTTTCCATTGATGGAATTTATCAATTGGTTCTTGCTAATGCTTCTGAATGATTTCCCGAATAACACGAAAGTTAATGCGTCAAGAACTGTCGATTTTCCATTACCATTTTTTCCAATAATAAGAGTAGTGTTATGACTATCTAATTGGATTCTATTAGGAACATTACCGGTTGATAATAAATTTGACCATTCTATTGACTTGAACTGTATCATAATGACTCCTGAGCTTCCAAATATAACGTTCTAAGAAATAGTTTAATATCAGACTTGTTAGATTCATCGGCAATAGAATCAATATAATTTTCTAATACATCAAGAGTATTTTCTATATTGATGGATTCCGAATCAATATCTCCTTCAGAGAAGTCTGAAAGGTCTTCTAGTATTTTTAGTTCATGAATATTAGAGTCATATAACTTGTTAATAAATTGGTCAAATTTATAAAAGTCAGTTTTGTTTTCAACTACTAATTTGATATATTTCTTTTGGAAATTAGTAATGTCAAATTTAGAATAATCATTTATTTCATCATTATATTCATGTCTATGGAAAATTGTAAATTGGCTTTCTATAAATTCTAATTTCCTAGTTACTGTATCAAATACATGGAAACCTTTAGGATCATTATAGTCAGACCAAGTCATTTCATAAGGAGTGCCAACATAATGAATATTGTCTCTTGATGATTTTGTGTGATAATGACCAGAATAAACTCCTTCATATCTTTCAAATAGAGAAGAAGGGATTCCGTGTTGAGATTCCATATTTTTATACATTGCGAAGTTTTGTATTTCGAAATGCCCAAAACATAGATCTGATTTACTTTTCTTTACATAATTTATAAATTTTTCTTCGTTTTCTTTACATATCCAGGGAATAATATCAATAGTGGTTCCGTCACCTAAAATAACAGTTTCAATATCATCATAGACATTGATGTTAGAAAATTCACCAAGAATCAGACCAGTTGAACTGATTTTAAGTGATTCACGAAAGTACAAGTCGTGATTGCCTAACAGTGTAGATAGTTCTATTCCGGCTTCTTCTAGAGGTTGAAAGAAATATCTTTTGCATTCAGACAGAGAATTGAAATCGATTTTTTTACGTTGGTCAAATAGGTCACCCAATTGGAATACTTGGGTGATGTTATTTTCTTTTAAGTATGGAATAAACAATTCAGAATAGAATGATTCGAATAATTCATGGAAAGCAGGACTTCCATTCCGTACACCAAAATGAGTATCACCAAGAATAGCAATCTTCATACTAATTCTCCGTATAATGAATCAAGAGTAGAAGTGCTTAATAATTTCTCTTTTAATACTTTATCTTTTTTTAATACTTCTGGTTGTTCAACATTAGAAAATTGTTGTAAGAATTCTCTGTAAGAATTCACAAATTCTATGTCGTCATCATGCCCCTGCAGATCTAAGACTTTATTTCCAACAGATTGTATAATTTTGTGTTTAAGAAGAAATTGATGTTTTTCTTTTGCAATTCTTCTAAGATAAGCAAAATAGACTATTTGAGTAAAGTATGCAAATGGATTAGAATATTTTTCGTGATCGAATTTATCAAAGTATAGTATACAGTTTTCAATAGCATCAGAAATCATTTCGTCTTTGAATGAATAACCATTAAAATTGCCTTTTGCTGCTAATTTTGAGGCGATTAGTAAGATGCATTCACCAAGGTATTCAGTAATGACCGGTTTAGGAAGACCCCGTTCCTCTGATAATTTTAATAGTTGTTTTCTTTCTACAATAGCTTCATAGAAGGCTTTGTTGTCTATATAATCTGCCATGATATAACTCCAATTAGTTTTGTATTCTTTATTATATAATACAAACACACATTTGTAAACATTATGATTTTCGTAAGATAGTCAGAACCGTGTGTTTTTCATGAAATTACTAGTAATAGAATCATTGACTTAGGGACTAGTTTTTCATGATTTTCTTGAAGATGATGGAATATATGTCTTATTTTTAAAAAAGTGTGTCTGGTTGACCCGTTCTGAATAAATCCATTACATATCATTAACTTATATTAAAGTTACCATTTTCATTAAAAATAATTATTTCATAATGTTTACTTTTGACCGGAAATGATGTATAATTCTATTAACTGGTTTTATCAATACTAATTAAAGATTAATATTAATAATTTTCATATCAAATTCTTCATTTGTATAAGTCTTAATTCTTTCTGCTAAATGACCTAAAGTATGATTAGATTTTGATTTATAAGAAAAGTTATCAGCAATGTCATACAGATTACAACTATTCTTTCCTTCTTTTAATCTTAGTCCTCTACCAATGGATTGTAAATTTCTAATTTTTGATTTTGAAGGACTAGAGAAGATAATATTTTCTATTGATGGCATATTTACACCAGTAGACATTGTTCCAAAACTTGCAAGAATAATAGCATTAGATTCTTTTTCAGCAGTATGTCTTATTAGTTCTCTTTCTTCTGTAGCAGTTTCACCACTTATATAATAAACTTTTCTATTGTTGTCTATTTTTTCATTAATCATTTTTTGTAATACTTTTCCATGTTTCTCAACAAATTGGAAAAGTATTAGAGTATTTCCTGACTGTTGTAATGCTAAATTAACTATGAATTTATTACGTTTTTCATTTGAAATAATATAGTCCATTTCTGCTTGGTATTTAGCAGAGCACATAATCTTTCTAATTTCTTCAGGGTATTTTAACAACAAACATTTTATAGAAAGATTGACTACTCGGTTTGAATCCATTAATTCTTTAGTAGTAATTACTCGGTGAACTGGACCAAGTATTCCTTCTAATTGAAGTTGTGAAATTTGTGTATTGTCTATTGTACCAGTAGTTCCAATTCTATACTTTACATCTGTCATTTTTTCAAACATTGAAGTTTGACTTGTAGCCTTTGCTAAATGTGCTTCATCTGAAATTACTACGTCAAATTGATTACACCATTCTTTGGACAATTTAAATGTTGATTGCCATGTTGTTAATAGTACGTTTTTTTTGAAATCCTTAGACAGCCCTGAATATAATTTTTGACAGTTGTTCTCAATTGACCAACCATTATGAGAAGAATAATCCTCAAAATCTGAGTATAATTGTTCTACTAATGACGTATTAGGAACGATTATTAGACACTTTAAATTCTTTGCAGTGAACCATCTTATTAGAGTGTAAATGATTGCTGATTTTCCACTTGAAGTAGGACTTATCAATAATGTTCTGCATTCATTCAATGCCTTATGTATTGCATTGAATTGATAATCGCGTAATTCTATTGGCTTATTCTTTGAATGAAGTTTCAATAATTTAGCAAAGTCTTCTACATGATTTAGCTTTATTCCATTGTCGTAAGTAATTCCGTCATCAATTTGTAATTCATAATCATTTCTTTCTGCAAATTCTTTTACATAATTTATTAGTCCAGCATATAGGGTTTTTGTTTGAGTATTATAAAGTCTGCAATATCCATCCCATATTTTGGCTTTAAATTTAGGCATGTACTTTGCTCCAGGAACAGCAAATTTAAAAAACTCTGAAAGTTCCTGTTCAACTCCTCTGTCAGAGAATATTCTAATAAAGGCTTCATTGTATTTTTCGACTTTAATAATTGTCATTATGCACCAGCTAGAAATTGTTTGAAACCAATAGAATTTTTAATTGACCATGTTCTATCAGAAATTGATTTTAGAATCGATTCTAAAAGATAAATCATAGTATCAATATATTCTATTTTTAATTTCATATTAGCAATTTCAGTATCACCTTCTAGCAATTGTTCCATTTCATTTTTTAATGGTTTTGCATATTGCCATTGTTCCCATCCTAAATCTATTAATTCTTGACGAGATAATTCACCACGATAATAACGAAATTTAGTTTTCTTTAATACAACAAAATCATTTTTAATTTTACTTAATCTAAGTTTGGCGTCAATTAGTAGTCTAATATATTTGGCGTGAAGTTTTGCAGTTTTTACAGATTCCGTATCTAGGTGGTCGTTATTGATTTCACAGTCAATTTCCCAATTTGCTTGGATTTCATCAAGTGTCATAATATCTCCAATAATTTACTCAAAAATAAAGTATGTGTATTCAAATGTAGCTGATGCAGTTATATATGTGACGTCTGTGTTAGTAGTAGCAAAAGTTAATCCTGACAGATTAGTAGGAATCAAATCAACAAATCTTACTGTTTGGACCACCGTGTTATTTGAACCTAAAATCTCAAGTGTGCCGTCTGAAAAGTTTCTTGCTGAATCAGACATAACAAACTTTGGATTTCTATTTTGAAATGAAGTGTACTGTTCATATTCTTGAGGATGACCTAATCCAGCAATCCAGTTAAAGATAGCAAGATAGTTTGCCATATTCTCATCAACTAGGAAATTAATAGTCAATGGTTCGAATTCCATTTTAGTACTAGGAAGTTTTATCTGAGTGAATGGAGTATCCATATCCATTCTAGGAAGTGATATGCCTGGCAATGGTACTTCTTGAGTAAAGTAAACCATTTCAGGTATTTTCTGAATAACAAATTGGAATCCATTAGGAGATAATGGATTTAGATTTTCTGGTATAAGAGAGATTGCCATAATAGTTCCTTACGATGTTTGAACTATTTATTAGACAATAAAAAAGGAGTCCGAAGACTCCTTTCAGTTAATGCAGATTTATTTCAATCCTACATCAAGTTAGCAACGGCCACTTTGCGATAATATGAGTTTGCATTAGCATACAAACCATTTGGATCTTGTGGACCTGTATAATCAGCTACAGCGAATGGATTGCTAGCAATACCATAACGAGTTTTGAAGCCAATTTTTGGTTGGAATGTATTAGGATCAGTTGCACGAACTAATTGCAATGGTACATATGGGCAGTAGAATAAACCAGCATCGAATGCTGAACTACCTTTATAACCAGCAACAAAGAATTGTGTAGCTGAACTGTTTGCAGCATATGGATCAACATAAACTTTATAACGACCGTTTAAGATACCAGCAAAAGTTGTTGAAGTATCATCAACATTCAATGAAGTAGATAATGCAGGAGCATAATCAAGTACACCAGCCATAGCAAGTGCAGATGCTACGTCAGCAGAAGTGATGATGAAGTTAGCTTTACCACGACGTGTTAATTGGCCAACAGCATTTGCTTCACGTTCAATTTGGAACAATAAACCTTTGAATTTTTCAACTGACCAACGACCATTTGAATCGATATCAAGATCGAATGAACCAGCAACAGCAGTACCAGTTTGAGCACCAACTTTTGCAGAGATATAAACGCGACGAACAACTTCACGGTTGATTTCAGCAAGAATTTCTTGAGTTAAGATGTTGCTCAATTCAGCAGCGGCATCTAAACCATGAACTGATTTAAGATCTTGTGCTAATTCATCTGTGTATTCTGCTTTCAACGCACGAGTTTGAGCAGTTACAGATGTTTTTTCGATTGAGAATGCCATTTCAGCGAAAGTAGTTGCTTCGCCATCAGCAGTAGTCATACCATAACCTGTAGTAGCGTTAAAGATATCTGTTAATGCTGATTGTGTACCAGAAGCAGGAGTACCAGTACCGTCAAACAATGTAGTTGCACCAGAGAATTGAGTATTTGCTTCGTTAACCAACGCTTCAGCACCATTTTGTGATGTGTAACGTGATTTCATAGCAAAAATCAAACCGGTAGGTTGAGTCATTGGTTGAACACCACAGATATCATAAGCGATCATTTGTGGCATTGCACGACGTACTAATGAGATTAATACTGGATCATAACCTTGAACGGCAGCAGTAGTTGCACCAGCAGCCCAACCAGCAGAACCTAAAGCGATAGATGAACCACCAGCGTTATTGTGTGTTTCATATAAGCCCATGCTCATTGAACCTTCTTCACGCATTGCTTTTTCTTGGTTTTCTAATAATACCGCAGTAACTTCTTTACGGTAGTTGTCTTTGATAGGACTTAAAGATTCGTGCTCTAAGATAGGAGCCCATTTTTTTACTAATTCAGGACGAGTTTGCATTTTTGTAATTTCCTTATTTTAAAGTTTAATTCTGTTAAAAGTTTCTAAATATTGAGCTACATTTGGATCAATGTTTTGTACACTTTCAGTAAGTTGTACTGGCGAATCAGTTACGATTGAACGGACATTACCAGCAGTGGGTTTTTTACCAAAGTAATTTTCTTTGATGATTTGCAATTTAGAAGAATATGTGTCTGAATCTTCAAAGCTCAATTCTTCAGCAAGAGATTTGAATTTCTCTACTTCAGTATCAGTCATTGATTTGCAGAATTCTTCTGTGATTGTATTTCTTTCTACATAATTGATGTACTTAGACATCGTAACATTCGATTCCAAAGATTCATCAAGTTTAGATTCCAAAGTAGCTACTGATTCTTGTAATTCAGCAACAAGATCAAGTTTTTCATCTGGAACTTCAATATAATGTTCTTGGAATAAATTTTTCATTCCACTAACAAATCCTTCAAGAATGTCATTTTTAATGCCGGTTGTAACGGCAAGTTCATTATCATTCATCCACTGCTCAACAACATAGTTGAGGTATCCATCAACTTTTTCAACAATTTCTTCTTTAGCACCTTCATAGTATTCTACGAGGCGGTCTTGGAATTCTTCTTCTAATGATTCAACTTCTTGAGTCACTCTTGACATTACAGCAGCTTCAAAGATTGCAGTAGCTTTTTCTCTGAATTCTTCTGTAAGGTTTTCGCCATTCATTAAAGCATCAACATCGGCATCGATATCTTCTTTAGTCAATTTGTCGACTGCGGTTTTAATTCCTTTGCTACGTTTAGAAGCAGTATCTCTAAATCTTTGTTTATCTTTTTCAGAAGTTCCATGACCCGCACTTGATGAATCATTCAAACCACTGTAATATTCTGCATTTCTCATTTTATCAGATGCTTTCTTGACATAAGAACCTAAAGTCTTTTTTGACAATTCGTCAAGTTGTTCATAATCTTCTGACATCATAAAGTCTTCTAATTCTTCAACTGAAAAATCTTCAAAATCTTCTTTAGTCAATTTATCAATTGCTTTACCAACACCAGCTTTTCTTTTCATTAATTTTCTAGAATGATATTCTGTATTAGCAATATCATTTTTATTAATAGCAATATTTGCATGTAAAGCATGATTTGCAATATTACCACTTGCTTTTTTAGCATAAGAACCCAAAGTTTTCTTAGACAATTCGTCAAGTTGTTCTTCATCAAGTTCTAAAACTTCATATCCTTCTTTAACACCTTTGACCTGAGATACTTTATATTTAATGCCATAATATTTCTTGTCTCCAGGAGACAACCCTTTGTTTAATCGTTTAGCTTCTTCTTTAGCTTCTTCTTTAGTTTCATGAGTGCTATAATGAGTTGGACCACCACTTCCTATAGAACCTCCATGTCTATGTACAGCAAATGCTTCATCTAAATCAAGAATATAATCTTCATCTAAATCGTCTTCATCTTCACAATCTTGTTCTTTCATTTTGGTTTTGCATGCTTCAGCAACTTGCAATGCTTCAGATTCTCTTAATAAATCTGCAATTTTATCTTCTATAGACATTGTGTCTCCCTTGTTATAGTTACTTAATACGTGTTAAGAAATTTTGAAATTCTTTCAGTGATACTTCATTTATTAAACTAGATTTGGCACCTGAAATTGCTTTGCGAGCATCATCAATATGGCGTTCAGTAAAGACACCATTAACGTACACCCATTCTTTACCTTCCATGATACCATTAACCCAACAGTCAATACCACTTGGTTCGTGGACAATATCTACAGTAGCCAATCTGAAATCATTTTGGACTTCATTGATGTTACCTTTGCGAACAACGGAACCAAGTCCTCTTGAAGATACACCTAACTTAACACCTTCATCAAGAAAGTTCTGAGCAATCTTACCCATAGGAGTATCAAGGATTTTAGCTTTACCAACAATGTCATTACCATCAAATCTTAATTCAGTAATCAAGTGAGATACTTTATCAAGATTAAGCGATGGTGAATCTGGATGACCAAGTTCGCCAAGTGAGCGTTTTTCTTTTATAGAAGATTGGTATTTTTGAAGTTCTGATTCCATAATAGACTTAGGATAAGTTCTTCCATTTCTATTAGGAGTATCGGCTTGCATAAAAACACCACTGATGTAATGGGATTTCTTTGTGCCATCTGATTCGACCAGATATTGCACATCCATTACTTGTTCTGTGATTAATTTCATATCTGTCCTTAGATTGATTGGATAGTACTTAATTGGTCTGTATTTTTATAACCAGACACTTTTTTAAGTCTAACCCAAAGTTCCATATTGCCAGTACCAGTAACAGTAAACACTAATGGATATGTATTATTGATTGGATCGTTAGCAAATCCAGCTTCTGATAAATTAATACTGCCAATAGTATTAGATTGGAAGGTATATGACCTTACAGAATTTCTATCAATAGCAATAGTACAATCAGCATTGCCAGACCAAAATAGATTAGCAATATTAACTTTCTGAGTAGCACCATTCAGTGCTTCGTTTACTGCAAGGATATCCGTTGTCAAGTTAAGTGTTGCTGAACCAGCAGTGCCTGCAACTTTAACAACAACATCGCTATAGGTTTTTGATACAACTGTTATAGTTACAGCCATCTTTTATTCCTTAATTGTTTCTTGAATAACACTAAAGAAGTTATCTTTAGATTCATTCATAAAATTAATTGCTTTAGTATTATTTATTAAAATCTGATTTAGGAGATTCTGAGTTTCTTCTGTAATCGAAACACAAGAACCATCATCCAAAGTATATTCAAACCGACAACTTAATGAAGATTGTTTCTCTCTTAACTCCAATATTACTGGATCAACTGTAAATCTATTGGTTTCCAATAACGAAGAATAAGATTCAATTAAAGATGGACTTGCTTCAATGCCGTAATGTTCTTTTATAGAATTTGATATATTCTTTTTGGTACCAATATATTGTACAAAAGTTGAATAGTTCATTAGTCGTCCGTGTCTTTAAACATAGTTTGAGCAACTTCAATTTTTCTATCATCAATAGCAGATGAAATCTTATCAGCCATCACCGCTTGAAAAGAGTTCTCGATATCAGTTGCTTTACCAGAAATAATAGCATCAACTAAATTTGAAGTAAATTCTGTCATAATATGTTCCTATTGTTGTGTTGTATCTTGAGTAACTTGCCCAGAATCTTGTTCTTGATCTACTGGAGCAGGTTCCTTTTTAATCTGAGCAGCAATCTCTTTAATATCTTTTTCTGATTGCATCAATACAGTTTTCTGTACCCATTCAACTGAGAAATATTTACCAACATAAGGATCCAATAGTTGGAGAGTCTGAAGTCTGTTTTGCAGAATTTCAGTATCTTTCATTTCTTGGAAATGATTATCCTGGTTGAAATCGTATCTTATACTATTAGCAAATTCATCCCATTCATCTTCACGAATGATACCCTTTGCAACAAGTTGGATTCTTAAAATTTCATTGAATACATTAGAAAACTTATTTCTTAATCTATTTATAAACTTACTAAACTTAATCTCGTCACGAGTAATTTCTGAACTTCTACCAAGAGAGAAACCAGTATCTGGTCTAAGTCTTGAAATAGGAACATTAAGTGCTTGGAATAGTTTATTTTGGAAGTAGTTGATATCTTCAATTTGACCAAGATTCTGTGCACCGTCTAGAGTAGTAATTTCAGTACCTTTACCACCTTCTCTTCTAGGCATCCAGAAATCTTCCATCATAGAAAGATTTTTCTTATCAGTTTTAACTTCACCCGTAACAGCATCATAAACAAGTTTGTTTCTAAACTTATTCATAATGTCTTGAACGTATTGTTCAGCTTTCAGTTTAGGTAAATTACCAACATCAATATAAAATACTCTACGTTCTGGTGCTCTTGATACTCTGTAAATTACTAGAGCATCCTCAATCATTTTCAATTGGTTTGTAGGTTTGATTGCTTTATGCAAGTATCCCATAACCATATTAGTATTACCATCAAGAATACCAGAATGACAATAGGCAACTGAATCCAAACTCATACGAACGCCTTGAGTGGTCTGGGCAGTTAATCCCTTATCATTGTATAGGTAGTATTCTTCTTGGATACTTGTAAGTTCTACACCTTTAGGAGAACGTGAAGATTTTACAACTTTAACACGTCTGATTTTTTGGGGTTCGATGATTCTTAATTCAGTAATGCCAGATTTCTTATTATTCTCATCAAGCATGATGTTATAATAGATTCTACCATCAATATACCAAGTTCTAAAAATGTCATGACCTCTATCATTGAACTTCAATAGAGTAAGTACATTCTCAAATTCATCTCTAATTTTCTTTTTGATGCCATCGGAAACTTTAGTATCGTCAAGAACGATATCGACAGTTTGGCCAGTATCACTAGTAACGATTGCTTCGTTGACAATATCTTCAATTGCTGAATCGCAATCTGGATATTGACTGATTTCACGATATTTCCGAATTAGATCATTTTCGTTTTTAATGCCGCCATCTAAATCTACAGAAAGACCATAGTAATTTGCAGCAGATACCAAAGCAGAACCGTCTTCAAGAGACGGTGGCACTACTGAAGCCACCACCGCCTTTTGATTCGCTTTCTTTTTGGTTAAATTAATTCCAAAAATTTCCATTATATACCTTTATTAGTTATAGACTAACTGTTCCGAATGGAGTATCTATTGATACATTAACACCAAATCCATTACCTGGTTTGGTTGTATTAGAAGTCCAATAGTCATATAAGAAAGTAACATCGAAAGATTCGATTGCTGTACCTGCTTCATAACTTAATTCAATAGAACCAATCATTTGTGGAAATGCATTGATGAATGTGTACTGTTTCATAGTATCGCCATTTCTATCAAGTTGTTCTACTCTCAATTGAACTTGATAAGCTAATGGATTAACGATACCTGTAGTAGAAGCAGCATTTTGGATACCTTCAATCCATTCTTCAAATCGGTTACGGATATTGAAGTTTGTATCATTATAGATGCTTACTGTCCAAGGTTCGTAAGTACGTTCCCCAGCAATATGAACGTCACGACCGCGGTATTGAACAGGAATATCCTGTATAGTAGATGCTGGTAATTGAGCAGCATGACATAAGAATTGAGATTCTTGTGCAGCTAATAAACCAGAACCACCACCAACCCAACTTGGCATTGATAACATTGCTCTAAAGTGATTAGCTCTAGCACCGCCACCCTTTAAGGTGCTTTTGAAATCATTAATTTGTGCCATTTATATCTCCTTATGCACCAACAGTTGAGAACTCAACGCTTTGACGAGTAGCGATGAAGTTTAATGTGATGTAATTGATTGAGTAGTTTGGTTTGATGTATATATCAGCAATGAAGTTATAACCTTCAATTACAGCAGCTGTATTGTTAGTCGTATCACAAACCACTTGGAAATCAGTAATACCACGTCTTCCTTGAATATCTCTCAAGAATGGTTCAAGCATATTTTTGAACTGTGCTCTTGTGAAAGAATCATTGTATTCAAACAATTGGTATTTTGCCGCAACTGAAATAGATCTTTCAAGAATGATGAACAATCTACGAGTTCCAATACGGTCAAAAGCAGATGGTTTAGCTAATAGAGTTTTGTCGCCATAAAGCACCACACCTTGACCAGGGAAAGAAACCACTGGGTTAATGCCATTGCTATAAATTGCATCTCTAGCACTTTTATCTGGATTGTAAGCTAATTTAACTACATTTTTAACTTGACCGCGGGTATAACCACCAGGAGAGAACCAAGGATCATTTGTGCCATCTGTACGAGCACATAATCCAGCAGTATCACCATTTAATGGAATCCAACGGTAAACGTCATTATATCTGTCATACTGATATTTATAACCAGAATCAAGAACAGCATAAGAAGATGATGGAAGTGCATCACGGTATGCTGAAACTTTAGCAGTAATATCAGAACCATTGCCGATTAAAATATCGCCAGTAGTATCTTCTGGAGAAGCAAATACGATAATATCTTTACGAACTTCAGCAATGTTGCTAATTAATGAAGTAACAGTTGCAGATGATGCTTTACCAGCAGCAATGTAAGCAATAGGATATAATTCTGGGTTAGCAATTAAATTATATGCTTCTAATTGATTTGCTGAAGTTGATGTTAAGTCACTAACACCACCAGTCAATTGGTAAGTAGCATTAGCAGTAAGATTAGTATAAACAGTAGTACTAGTTAATATAGTATCCCAATCTGTTGCTAATTTAGAAGTCCACCAAACATAGTTAGATTGGTTGTTTAATACATTTTTATAGTAACTGCTTGTTCCGTTATCGGTTTTAGCATTAACTGCTTTAGAAACGAATGGGAATTTTTCAAGAATCGTTCCAGGAACGCCTGTCCATTCACCTTTAGAATCAATAATAAGAATATGCAATTCATCAGAAGCAGTAGTAGCACCTTTTTGTGTAGCAAAAGATGAAGTACCTGGAGCAGTAGAGAATTGACTTACGTATTGCCAATCAGCTTTAATAGCACCGTTTGTTAATGCAATAGCAGCATTGGCAGAAAGAGTAGCTACGCTATCAGAAGTAATTGAAGCAACTGTACCAACAGTAGCACCAGTTGTATCTTTTACAACAGCACCAACATATAATTCAGTTAAGAATTTAGTTTGAGCCGCACCTGAAGTTCCACCAGTTAAGGTAGTAGCAGATGTTAAAGTAGTGACAGTACCTGAAAGAGTAACTGCTTTAAATGTAGCAGCATCAGCAACCGCAATTGCAATAGAATTACCTAATGCACCAGGATATTTTGCTGTAAATTTAATTGTGCCCGTACCAGCAATGAAATTTTGTTCATATACTGTTCTATTATTGATGGTAGAAGCAGTGCCTGAAGAAACAGCATTTCTTTGAGCAGTAGTACCAGTACGAATGTTTAATAAGTTACTAGAATAAGATAAGAAGTTTGCTGCAGTAAACCATGATTGAGCATTGGTGTCAGTTGGTTTACCAAATTGAGCAACAAGTTCGTTTTCTGATGAGATAGTAGTAGGTTCTAATACAGGACCCCAAGAATAAGCACCAGCAACTGCGGCTGCAGAAGATGCTATTGTAGGTACAACATTAGTAAAATCCTTCTCTACAACTGCAACACCAGGAGATAATTGGATTGGCATGTGTGTCTCCGTTAGGAATAAGGTTAAAATTATCTATTATAAATTTGTAGATCACATTGTAAAAGTTGGTTCTGTATTTATTTATACTAATCAGAAATTCATCAAGATTTCTTTATCTGATTCATTACCATCATTCAACCAACCAGTAGGTACCATCTGTTCGTCTATAAGTTTCATTCTATCTTCATAGATTGACTTTCTCATATCAATGTTATTAAGTGCGGTAAAATATGGATCTGTAGTTAACCAGGCAAAAAGAACCAATGTCATGACAAGATCATCGTGATATCCATCGTCGGCTGCATAAGAACCTTTCGATTCGATAAACGTCGAGAATTCTGCAATGATATCAGCATCATATACTAATAGTTTATTTTCTTCTATTAGTGTTTTAAGATTATTACAACCTATTCTCTTTATTTTCTTATCAGTATTGACACCTAATCTTGATTGTCCACCAAAGCCACCGGAAATACATTGACCTTTGGAATTTCTTCCAACTGATAGTATATTTTCATATTCAAGATCTGCATGGAGAATATAACTAACTTGTTCAGAACTATTTATCTCCATAAGTACAAATGCTTCATTATAGTCATTAGCAATTTTATAGATGACATTTGGATATAGAAGTGGACTTATGTTATTATCTCTATATTTTGCCACAACTTTATATGGAAGTTGGGTAACATCTATAACTGTAAATGCTGAATAGTCACCACCAACACCTTTTGATGTATCCACAACCATAACATAACTATGGAATTGTATTGGATATTCAATAATGTCTAATCCATTATTGGAGTGTATATAAGAAATAGGTCTCATTTTGGACATTACATCACTACCAATAAGTGTATAAGATGAACCCAGAAAGTGCATCAAAACTTCTTGGTTGTACTTAATTTCACCTAAAAGTTGTTTCTGTTTGGCTGCCCATTCTTCATTATGTAAAGGATGTTCCCAATATTCAACTCGTTTGTGAATAAATCCATTTATATTTCGTTCTGCTTCATCCCACATTTTCCAAAAATGGTTGAAACCTATAGGAGTAGATGTTATAATAACCTTTGAAGATTCACCAGATGAGATTGTAGGATAAGTTGAAGCAAAGAATTCTTCAGCTACTGTACCAGGAACAGATGAAAGTTCATCAAGATATAAAAGATTGACAGATTTGCCTCGAATACCTGATGCAGTTGTGGCAGCAATAAATGCTTTGCTTTTGTTCTCTAGAGCTACTGAACCTTTGTTCCATTCGACAACACCCTGTTGAAGCCATATTGGAAGTTCTTCATACATAAGTTGAAACCGTGCCATAACTTCACGAGCAGCAGCAACTTTGTTACCCAACATAGCTACATTTTTACTTTCATTGAATACGCAGTACCAAACTAGGTAAGCAGCTACAGTTGTTGTCTTTCCGTGTTGTCTCGGAAACATGCCGATGGAACGACTATTATTGTGTATGGTGTTGATAAAATCTATTTGGTAATCGAATAGTTCAAATGGTACCAATCCATAGTCTAGAGTAATAATCTTTATATAATTCTTAATGAAATATATTGGATCTGCTTTACACTTAATGTATTCTTGGACTTGGTATTCCGTATAATCGACAGAAACCCCAATAGATTTTAGGTTTGGATTTGAATTGTATGTCAAAGAAGCCATAATTAGTGTTTACTTTTTCGTATAAATAAGATATAATTATCACATAGCCTATATAATTACTGGACAATGGGACACCAGTTGCATGAGCAGGAACCTACCCCTGCCAGATGAGGATCGGGAATTTTCCTGTACCCTGTAGTAGCCAATCTACAAATAAGTCTGTCGTTATAGCAAAACTAGCAATACAGACATGGACGATAAAGTTCAATATTATTCGCAGGTCGGATGTTTCTTTATCAGAATTCCAGTTTTTGCATCGGACCTACACGGCGCAGTTTATATAAACCATCAATGTAGGGCTGGAAAAATACCAAATAATCTAGTAGTCAAGTGGTTGCGAACGCAGTGAGCAATCCACCATTCGTGAACGCAGTGAGCGAATTAAAAGGTCAATATTAGTATTAATCTGTTCAACCATTCACTGCGTTCATGGTTGCGAGCAAGCTCGTGTATCAACATTAGAATCCAGTTGGTGTATTATTTGACCAAGTATCTATTATAAAAGTATCTGGTACATTAGACTTAACAAAGTAATCCAATGGTTGATTTGGTAAAGTGACATTGGCTTTCTTGATAACGCCTGATGATGTTATTGATCCAAATATATTAACTTTCATGGTAAAGCTAAAGGTATAAACTATTTCCCGTCTTGATTGAAAATCGCCATCATAAGAATCCTGGAAACTAACTCCATTCAATATAATAGGAACATCATTAACAATATTCAAGTCTGGAATAGCATTAATTGATAATGTATAGTCTGGAGTGAATACTGGCAAGATTTGTTCAACTACTGCTAATGCATCTTCTGTTGTTTTGGTTAACAAGTTTAATTCTATATCTAGATTATATGGTACAGGACTGAATTGAGTCTTTAATACAGATGTAGTTTGGTTATAACTAGCAACCTTTGTCATTTTGTTGGACTTTCTAGTTGCATCATAAGAATATCCAACTATTTCAAACGACATTCTAGGAAGTATAGTATTAACATTGTTATCCAATGATGGATCTTGTTCCAGTCGAACTAGCCATTTTTCTTTAGGACCATAAGCAATAGGTACGTTTATGGTTTGTAATACGTCACCATTTTCGTCCATTCGCTCAATTTGAATTTCTGAAAACATCCGTCCGAATGCTACAATTGCTTTCTTTATAATACCATGGTAATATGGAGGATTATTTAGCATTATAGTTCACCGAATGGATTTGTTTCTGAGAAGATAACATCAGTTGCTTTATCTATAAACTTATCATTATCGCCATAAGATTGTTGAGTATCAGTATTGGCAGTAATGTCTACATCAAACGATTTCAAAGTTTCAAACACATCAACCTCATCAATACCAGTATTGATCTTTTCACTAGCATATTGGAACAATTCGATTTGCAGTTTGTAAACGTAAAGTTTTCCAATTTGATAGAATGGATCCTGATGTTGCACAAACTTTATTTCAAACAATCCCTTTGATAGTGGAAAGTAAATCAAATCACCTTCACAAGGTCTGTTTGGAAGAATGGTAGTTCCAAAAGTTCCAATAAGTTGTTCCCAACGCTTTCTAGCAATTACTAATGTAGCAGATTGTTCAACCATCAAACCAAACTTTTGAATGAATGACCCTTGACCTTCAAAGTTATCTATATTCTCAAAGTATGCTTCTATTGGATATTGACTATTGAATTGTGATAATCTATCCTCACCAAGTATTTCATCTTTAGCAATCAAAGTTCTTGGAATGTATCTAACATCCTGACCATAAATCTTTAATGATTCGATGATAATATCCTCCCAAACATTCTGTTCGGAAGTAGTACCCATTGTAAAATATTTATTCCGTGGCATAGTATCAGCCCATAAACCATGAGAGTGGTGCTGCCAATGTTACTAATTCATCTTCTAAATCTTTTATTTCTTGTGTTGCTGTATCGTATATGCCTTGACCATCTATAGAAACACCACCCGGTAAAAGCATATTAGAAAATTTAGATAAATTCTGCCCCCACTGTTTTTTGAACAAAGCAGTAGTATAATGTTTCAACCATCTCTCGTTCCATACTTGAGTAGATTCTGCTGGATCCAATGCACGGTAGCATTCTGCAATAACATAGGTTCCTAAAGTAACATCAGTTTCCCAATTTAGATCTAAATGTAATCTACCTTGCATACGATTGAATCTGATTGATGGTGCTCTGTTCAACACAAAAGACATCAAGTCAAGATAACTCATAGCAGTTGTATAGTAAATCATTGATGTTGAAGTCAAGTCATGTAGGTCATTTAATCTTAATTGATACTGAAGATTGAAAACGGTATTGGTCGATGTTGTACTGTTGCTGATTGGTAGAATGTTGCTTATGCCATAAACCAAATCGGGAATTTCGATGTACTTGTTATCATATACACCAAGAACACAAGATACTATAGTCGTATCGTATCCCGATTTAGAACCAACAATGTGTTCACCTGGTACAAATGTACCTTTAACCATTTTGGTCATTAGACTAGCACCAGAAGATGATTCGAAGATTTCTGTAGCAACTTCGGCAGTAGCACCAGAAGTTAATCCTGTGACAGTTTCACCTACAGTAAAAGAAGTAGCAGTCTGTGTAGTTAATGTTATGATGGATGCTGAAATCTTGTGTTTCATATAGAGTTTTTCAACCCCATCTGGATGATACTGTCTCCAATATTCCAGTGCTTCATCTATACGGTCTTCTAATTGCATATCCTCTACATTGATTTCAAGTACGGGAGCACCTAATGCACGAAGACAGTATTGTTTAAGTTGTTCTCTTGAGTGTGTGGCCATTCTTATAGTCTCTGTCTTACATCGATGCTAATAACATCTCTGGATGTGATATACTGATTCGTATTAATATTGGTTAGAATAATATCAAACTTCATCGTTCCTGCTACAAGTTCTCCAGTACCAAAAGTGTATCTCAAAATACCATTAGCGGAATCGTGTTTTTGCATACTTCTAGTAATTAGGACATTGGATGCATTTCTCCAATTTATAGTAGCAGTGTATATGGCAAGATTCATTGGATCGTAAGTGTTAGAATCTATACAAGTAAACTGAATAGAACTTCCAGTATCTCCTTGAACAAAATCTGTCATAAAAGTTCTCCCTTTGTTTTGTATATGTTAACGAATGAATCTGTTACTAAATGATTAGTTGTGAATCCAATTTCTTGATTAGAAAGTTTACTAAACATCACATCAGATTTTACTTCAAATAATGCATTGAATTTACCAATCTCATTCTTTTGAGTAATAAATTTAGCATCAGGTAAATTATGTACTACTGTAAATCCAACCAAATTTATAGCATCATCATTCGTGTTATAGTATATCATATTTTAATTAGTAACTTTTATAGGAACATTCATTTTTACTATTTCAGCAAATACCATTGGTTTTGTTACCATAACTTGAGTAAATTCTATATTAGAAGGTGAAACCATAGTAAATGTCATATTACCAACATCAACAATTCTTGTTGGAGGATATAGAATTATAAATTCGCCTAATCTATAATTACTTAATACTCCTGATAGTATTTTAGAACTAGCACCGTTTATAGTATTTATATTACTAGTTGCTACAGCACTTTTTGGTGCAATTTCAGATTTAGGACTGAATCCTGATACTAACGAGATATTAGTGTTGCCTGATATACTAACAACAGTTTCGTTTATAACACTATTTATATCAGCAACAGATTCTGTGGCAATAGGATTAGCAATTTGACTGTTGGTAACAGAACCGATACTGCTTCCGGTATCCACACCTGATATAGACTGGTATGATACTGATAATTCAGTTCCTATAGCAATTGCTGCAGTGTTACCTGACAGTGCTACTTGACCAGTTTTAGTAAATTCTAGTGTAGTTGTATCGACAGTTACTTCATTGCTGTTCAGTAAACTCAGTATATTAGTTTGTGTATTACCTATTGAACCAGTAACAGTTATTCCTGTTGGGAATCTTGTTAAAGAAGCATCAGCAATGTTAGTATTACCAGTTACTGACGATAATTCTAAGAATAATGAAGTGCCTACATCCCCAACTTCAGTAGAGGAATCTACACCTGTACTGAATGCATATCTGTCAGCATCTGGTATTGATATTCCTGTTTGGATAGTTGCTGAATTGCCTAACAACACTCCTGATACTACTGGTATCGATTCACCGATAGTTACTGTTGATTGTATTCCAAGAGATCTTGCTGTTGTTATTGGAATAACTTTACCAGTAATACCTAAAGCAACATTGCCATTAAGTAATAATAAATCAACAGCAGATTCATTTCCTAATCTAATGGTTGATGTTATACCAAGAATTGCACTAGAAACGACAGGTTGTACTGTTCCAGGAATAGCAACAATTTGATTACCAATCCCATCACCACTTCCAATTTGATTTAGAATTGGAGTGCTTACTGTTCCTGTAGTACCTTGAAGAACTACTGATATATTATTTGGCTCAATACCAATTGATATATTCGCATCTATTCCATAAACATCAACAGAAATTGATTTAGATATAGTTCCTGCATTTGCTACAATTGCATTTCCATTGGCATTATAAGAACTAACAATGTTTAATTGTTTGGCTGAAACTGATGTTGCTATACCAGAAAGTGTTAATGTGGTATTAGTAGGTTCTGAACCAACTGATGTTGAACCTGTATTACCTTGAATGGACGACAGTACATTACTTGACAATGTTCCAGCAACAGCAGTAGATATATTATTGCTTATTGATACTGGTTTGTCTATTAGTACATTACCAACATTAGTTGATATTGTATTGCTAGCTGGAGTTGATGATACTATTGGTGGTAATGCTTTTATCAGACCAGATATGCTATTGCCAGATATTGCTATTTGAACATTATTCTCATCTACACCAGAAGATATTGTAGCAATGATACCACTAACAAAAGCATTGCTTTGAATATCAGTATTACCAACATTAGTACTAACTAGATTGTTTGATACTGACGTAGTACTTGTTTTGGATAAGTTTCCAGTTACTGTATAACTTGAATTTCCATAATTTGGTACAGATGATGTTTTGTCTATATCACCAACATATCCATAACTTAGAATTCCATTCAGTGCTACTATAGTATTATTAGGTTCAGTTCCTATAACAAATGCTGAAGTATTACCAGTAACTCCTACATCAGAATACTTACCTACGTTTCCAATATAACCAATTGAATAGTTGTTGAATACGTCAGCACTTATTATTCCTAGTACATTACCGATAGAAACTGTATTGGATACTCCTCCAAGCAATACAGTTGAATTGGTCGAATCTCTGCCTATAGAAGATGTTATAGTATTACCAGTAACAGTAATATTACTAGATTTTGAAACTGTATTTGGACTTACTGAACCAGATGTGCCAGATAAAGGTAATGTTATATTGAGTGGATCATTTCCTATAGCAAATGTAGATGTGTTACCTACAATGCCAGTAACATTTGATTTAGATACAAATCCGGTTATACCAGTAGATGCAATACCAGTAGCAGCAACGGTAGCATTGTTAGAACTTGGAGTATCATTATTAGCTCCAATGTATATTGTAGTCGATGCACCATTAAGAGCAACAGTTGATGATTTAGATACAAATCCAACTGAACCAACTGATGTATTGCTTGAAGCAATAGATGAACCAATTTCAGATACACTTCCTAATTCAATAGAACCAGTAACGCTTGAAAGTTCATTATAACTAAATCTGGATACTAATCCTGTTTCTGTATTAGATGTAATACCAGTTAATGATATAGCAGAGTTTGTAGGTTCAGTTCCTAACGACAATGAACCAATTACAGATGAAACTGTACACGAAACAGATTTTCCAAATTGACCAATATCAAAAGTACTTTGTGTACCTTGAACATCTTTACTAATACTGGATAAAGTATATCCTGAAGTTATGTTAGCAATGATACCATTAGGAACTACTGAACTGATAATATCGGTTGAATCCGTATAACCTGATGCTGAATTACCAGTAGAATCTGCTATTATATTAGATTGAACTTGACCAATCGAAACTATACTAGAATTATTAGAAGGAACGATGGAGGTTGACTGGTCAACACTATTTGGTATAACAGAAGAAGTTACTGATGATAATAATACTATTGTATTAGCAGGATCTGTTCCTATAGTTATAGTAGCAGTATTGCCAATACCATTAGCAGAACCAACTTGTTTCAGATTGCTAGTTTGAGTTGTGGCAAGGTTACCGATACCATTAGCAGAACCAATTTGATTTAGATTGCTAGTTTGTATTGTGCCTGAAGCAGAAACGCCAAGAGCAGAACCAACTTGTTTCAGATTACTAGTTAGTATATTACTTGACAATCCTGACAATAATATGATAGTATTATTAGGTTCGGTTCCAATTACAATAGAACCAGTATTTCCTCTTAATTCAACGGAACCTACTTGGTATAAATCGTTTACTGAAGTTATACCGGTATTGCTTTGACCTAAAGCAGAACCAACTTGATTCAATGGTTTGGTAGATGCAGTACTCGATATACCTGCTAATTGAATTACTTTATTTGTTGGTTGATTTGCTAATGAAGTTGTACCAGTAACGCTATTAAGTAGACTTGATACTACTGGATTTGCATTTGCTAGAACACCATAACCGGTAATTGTTCTTGCAGTAATGCTATTAGAATTTAGTAATGTTCCTTGTTGTAATGTTCCTACATTGCTATTAGCTGGATAAGACAATGTGAATATTACATTGTTAGCAATAGCATAACCAGAAGTTCCTGTTATAGAAACAATAGTATTAGTTGGTTCGTTTGCTAATGAAGTAGCACCAGTTATACCTGATAAGATTATAGAACTAGATTGAACAACACTAGATAATCCAGTAGTTCCTATAAATCCATTAGCACCATTTGACCCAATCTGATTCAGATTGTTTGCTATAGAAGAACCAGAGTTACCTGAAATTCCTATAGTGGTATTTGAAGGTCTTATTCCAATCGATGCTGTTGCTACGTTACTGATAGCAAGAATGGTATTTGATGTTGTTACGTTATCAATAGAACTAGAAGCAGCATTACCAAATATAGAAACAAATGTGTTGCTAGGATCTTTGCTTATAGCAGTTGAACCAGTATTGCCTTGGATATTAGTAACACTAAATTTAACTAAATTAGAATCCAATAATCCAGTTAATGGAATTCCTGTAATATCACTAGAACCAATTTGAGCAACTGAACTTAATGATATTGAACTAGAAGTTCCTGTTATAGAAACAATAGTATTAGTTGGTTCATTTGCTAATGAAGTAGCACCAGTTATACCAAAAATATCAGTTGTTCTTGATACTGAAACGGTATTAGTATTTCCTGTACTACTATTACCAGATACATTTTTACTGATTATTGCTAAAGCATTACCAACATCAAATGAACCAATGTTGCCAATGTTAGATATTTCTAATTTTGATAATACATTACCTGCAATACCAGAAGAACTAATGGTATTGACAGTATTGTCATTGGTAACTTGTGGCAATCCAATTGAACTGAATAGTGTATTACCAGAAAGCGTTACAATTGTATTGGTAGGTTCAGTTCCTACAGAAGTAGCACCAGTAATACCTGTTATAGAAGTGCTAGTATCTTTTCCAGTAGTTCCTACTGCTGAAGTTAATACATTAGTAAGTATTCCAACATCACTGGATTTATTAACGTCTCCCACATAGTTTGTGGAAGTGTTACTAGTAATTGCTAAAACTGTATTAGTAGGTTCATTACCAACAGATCCAGTAGCAGTATTACCTGTAACATTAGTAATACTTGTTTTGGATATAATTCCTTGTTGGATACTAATGCTGTTGCCAGATAATACAAGAGTAGTATTGGTTGGTTCATTACCAACTAATCCAGTAGCAGTATTACCTAATATGGTATAGTTTAATCCATTTTGCGTATTACCAATAGATCCTAATGTCGAATTACCATTGATATTAGTAGATGATATTTTGGTTAGATTACCCAATACTATACTACTAGAATTACCAGTCGATGCAACTGTAACTGAATTGCTTTCTACAGTAGATGAATCACCAAATAAGGTTCCTTTAGCAGAATTTCCTAATATTCCAATAATGACATTAACACCAGAATTACCAACACTGGTACTAGAAAGGGTATTGCTTAAATTGACTACTTTTGTTGGTACTGAATATCCAACAACACCTTGAGCAGATGCATTCGATATTGATATTATTGTATTAGTAGGTTCAGTTCCTACAGAAGTAGAACCAGTATTACCAGTAATATTGCCTGAACTTTGTGGTAATACGAATCCAGTATCAATAGAAGATACAATACCAGTTGAATCTGTTATCAGATTAGCTAATGTACTTGATACTGATATTAAACTAGAAGAACCATTTAATGCATATTCTGATGATTGAGTTACTGTAGATACTGAACCAGTAGCAATAGCATTAGTGGAATCTGTGCTTGTATTACCAGTAGCAAAACCAAGATTAGAATATGCTGATATTCCTGATACAGAAACGATAGTATTATTAGGTTCAGTTCCTATAGCAAATGCGGAAGTAATACCTCTTATACCAACATCAACTGATTGGATTATTAATCCTGAAGATGTGGTATTTGATAATCCTGTGATATTATTAGCAACAGATTTAGCAACAGATCCTATAGCAGAATAACTTGACGTTCCAGTTACTGAATTAGTTGTATTGTTAAGTTCAGAACCAACTGATATAGAACCAGTATTGCCAATAATAGCAACTTTAACATCTTCTTGGATATTACCTAAGAAAGTTAATAGTTCATTGCCACTAGTATCTGAATAACTTAATGCTTTAGTATTGCTTATGCTAGAAGTTAAACTAGAACCTACAGCAGTCGATATTGCATTTGGTGTTATATTGCCTGATGTAATATTACCCAGATTGCCTGATAGCAATAAAGTAGTATTATTTGGTTCAGTACCAACAGAAGTTGTACTAGTAATACCGGTAATGCTAGTAGTATTATCATGACCTATTGAATTTAGATAAGCATTAGCACTAGTTTTGGATATGGATGTATTGCTGAACTTAGGTAAAGAACTAGTTGATATTGTACCAACATTGCCGAATAGTCCTAATACTAAATTTGTAGATTCATTGGCAAGTGCAGTAGTAGCAGTATTACCAACAATGGAATTGACATTGTAATAATCAATTTGGTCAAGAGTAATAGATGAACTTGAACCAGTAATTGGAACAACTTTAGAGAATACTGTTGAGTTGATTGAAGTAGTACTTCCAACTCCAGAAATTCTCAAAGTAATATTATTAGATTCAATTCCTATTGATGTAGTAGCAGTATTACCTACTATATTAGTTACACTGAATTTGGATACACTTCCAATGCTACTGAATATGTCATTACCAACACTATTGATTGATAGAACAATGTTATTAGGTTGTGAACCGACAGCAGAAGAAGCAGTATTACCTCTGATAGAAGTAGTGACACTATAACCAGTAATCGAACCAATACTAGTTAATGATCCATTACCAACAATATTGGTTTGGTTAAATTTAGATACAATCGAACCAATATTTGAAGTTATTCCGTTTCCGTATAATGAAACAGTAACATTAGTAGGTTCATTAGCAATAGAAAGGGTAGCAGTATTACCAGTCAATCCAGTTATAGTAGAATACTGAACTGTATTTGTATCGAATGAACTTGATACACCAGAAGAAACACTAGAACCAGTTTGAGAAACAGATCCAATAGAGGACGTACTTAAATTACCACTAATCGATAATACTTTTGCATTAGTGACAGATGATACAAACCCGGTAGTAGCATTTCCTAATACGGCAACTTTAATATCATTAGTTAGAATACCAATATTAACACTATTAGTAAATCCAGTTAGTAATATTGTAGTTCTATTTGGTTCAGTTCCTACAGCAGTAGAAATTGTATTACCACTAATTGATATAGAATTAGATTGAGCAACATCAGAAATTACAACTAAACCAGTATTACCTTGAATCGAAGTTGTAGAGTAATTTGGTTCATTGCCTATAGAAGTAGAACCAACATTACCTATAAGATTAGTAAATGCAAATTTGTCTAATGAACTGGTAGAAATTGATGTAATATTAGACTCGGCATCAACAGACAATACTTGTTGGACTGAGTTGATTGATGTTATAATACCATTACCAGAAATAGGTAATGTAATGTCGTAAGTTTCTGTACCAATCAAAGTAGTAGCAATATTTCCTACTAGATTGATAGAACTAGATTTAACAACAGATCCTATTGCTGTTGCACTTGATGTTCCAATTACAGAAAGTGTATTCTGTTCAGATTGAATACCTATAAAGACATCAGCAGTATTACCAACAACAGTAATTGATTGCGATGGTATTACAGAATTTATACTAGCAGTTGCTGATGTTCCATATAGGAAAACATCACCTGGATTAGCAATTACATTAGCAGTAACTGAACCAATCTGACCAGTACCAAGAATGATATGGCCAGGTTCGATATAATCTGACGATACCCAATCTGATGAATAATATGTCGTGTCGTTAGATAGTTTTCTTTCAACAGGAATGGATTGGAATGTTCCTACGTTACCAGTAACTGGATTAGTATTAGTAATCGTTAATTGACCAACACTTGAAGAACTACTATTACCAGTCAAATAAGCATTGACCGATACAATTCCAGTTACTGAATTGATGTTAGTGTTGGCAGTATTGCCTGTTATAACGTAAGTTACACTATCAGATTCAATTCCAATATAAGCAGTAGCTGAAGTTCCAGTCAATTCTACTATATGAGAATTATCAGGTCTTCCTAGTTTACCGATACCAAGAATAAGATGTGAGTAAACGGTATAATCTAATTCAACCCAATCAGAAAGATAATATGACTGACTGATTCCTCCAGACAGATTACTAAAGGATTGAACAACAGATCCTATATCAGTTGATAATTCATTACCAGATATAGAATTTGATGCTATTGCTATTACAGAATTAGTATTAGTCGAACCAAGTAATCCACTAGATGTTAATGTGTTAGAAGTTACTATCGAACCAATACCAACAGAACCGATGTTGTTTGTTAATTGAACTACTGTATTAGTTGGTTCATTACTAATAGAAATGACTGCAGTATTGCCTGACACAGATTTTGTACTAGAAATACTTGTAGAACCAATACTAGAATAGATTGAATTATTCGAGATTGATACTGTAGTATTGTTAGGTTCAGTTCCTATAGATGTATTAGCAAAATTGCCAATAATAGAATTGGTATTGATTTTTGCTAATGAACTTATCGATACCGAATTCAGAATACCTGTATTAGAATTATAGTTTTCTGGATATAATGAACCAGTATCAGTATATGCAATTGAACCTGATAGTTGTACAGTAGTATTATTGGGTTCAGTTCCTATAGAAGCAGTAGCAATGTTTCCTGTTATAGAAACTTCGTATTCTTTGGATAACGATCCTGTTCTGGTTATACCAACAATTAGATTAGAATAAACGGTATAATCTAATTCAATCCAATCAGAAAGATAATAAGCAGGATTGTTGTACGTTCCGGTTACTGATGTTGAGATTCTATTTACAGTAATAGAAGTGCTATTACCAGTAATGCTAGCAACAACTGCTTTGATAACAGAATCGACTGAAGTATTACTTTGATTTCCTGTTATAGAAGTAGTATAAGAATAGCTTAATGGATTTAGTATTACTGAACTTGATGTTCCGGTAAGTGATGTATTTGTATAGGTAGGTTCATTACCAACAGAAGTTGTAGCAAGATTTCCAGTAATATAATTTGTGCTTGATGCTATTACTGAATTTATGCTAGTTGATGCACCATTTCCAGTTACTGAAGTTGTCGTATAAGTTGGTTCGTTTCCTATAGAACCAGTAGCAAGATTACCAACAACAGACAATGAAGTCGATTGGACTACAGATCCTATACTAGATGATGTTGAATTACCGCTAATGGAATTCGTACTTGAATTTGTTACAGAACCAATCTGAGTCTGATTGATTATGCTAGGTACCTGAACCATTAGATTATTAGGTTCAATTCCAACAGAAGTAGAAGCAGCATTTCCTGTTATAGAAACTTCGTATCCATTAGAAACAAAACCAATTCTAGTAACACCAACAACCAGATTAGAATAAACGGTGTAATCAATACTTACCCAATCTGACAAGAAGTATGCTGGGTTATTGTATGAACCTGATACAAAATTGCTAATATCATTGATTGTAAATGCTACAGAATTACCAGTAACAGATGTAGAATTGGAACCAATCAATGTTCCTGTTTGTCCATTAGAAATGACATTATTAGGAGTGATATTAGTATTAGCAATAGGAGATGATACTGCACCAGTACTTAATGTTCCTGATAAACCAACGGTAACATTTTTACCAATCACGCCAGTTGATGTGTTAGTAATATTATTAGTTATTGGACCAGAAACAACAGGATAAGGAATTCCTACTGATAGGTAACTTGCATTAGTTTGTAGTAATATTGTAGTATTAGTTGGTTCGTTACTTATGGAAGTAGAACCTGTATTACCTGATAAGAATCCAATACTAGAATTTGTAAGACTAGAATTTAAAGATGTAGAAGCATTACCGATAACACCACTTGATATTATTGGTAATACTGATACTGTCTGGATTGATGATGATATTCCAAAAGAATCAACTGTAGTATTATTAGAAACTAGTCCTGTTGATACCGATGAAGAATTATAAAGTAATGTATAAGATGTAGATGGAAAAACTGAATTGAGGTATACTGTTCCTGCAGGTGATACTCCAGGAACAGTATAATCTAAGGATACCCAATCGGATAAAAAATATGAATTAGCACCAGATATAAAAGCCATTAACTTGTCTTCATCCTTTGAAAGTAGTTAACTAACATCTTATATCATGGTGTAATTACCTATAATAATATAAGAGACATTATTATTTATTATGCAATTCTAATCAAAGCGTTTGTAGCATCGTTAGTAGGCATAGTTAAAGTAAATGTTCCAGCGGTTACTGTTTGAGCACCAAATGTGTGAACCGATACAGCATTTTTACCAGCAGCAGTGTTGTTATAAATTAACACAGCATCAAATGATGTTGATAAAGTTACACCAGAGAATACGATTGAAGCTGAAGGTGTGAAGAAAGCAGTAGTACCAGCATTGCTTGGTGCAGTTGCAGTAGCTACAGTAACACCACCGGCTGTATAACCTGTACCAGTAACTTCACCAGTAGAAGTATAAGCAGTAGTTGTAGCACCAAGTGAAGCAGATGCTAGGTAAAGTGCCGCTTTAAATGTATCTGCAGTAGTAGTAGCACGAACCACTGATGGACCAAATGCGTGTAAGCCATTAAGAATATCTTGTTTGAAAGTTGTTGCCATTGCTTGGGTATTAGCCATTAAAATTCTCCTATTACGGTATCTGTAAATGCTGCGGGTTGTTTAAGTATTAAATGAACATCACGTCTGACAAGTTCATCATCTAAATGATATTCAGTCCAATTTGAAATTTCATTTTCAGATTCATCAGATCCTTCTGTTTTGACCAATAAAGATTCTTCAAGGTCGCCTTTAGTTGTAAAAATTAAACTCATATTATTCCTCATTATTAAAATAGTAAACTTACTCTATATTTATATTGTTAAGCATTTTGTAAAGCAAGATTGTGTCTACTTGATAATATCCTACTCCATGATGTTAGCGAACCGACTTGTTTTGGACTAGAATAGCTAGTAATATTTCCTAGTCCTAGTTGACCAGAATCATTTTGTCCCCAAGCAAGCAGCCGCTATTGGAAATCCTACTTCAGTGATAAAGTTTAGAAAGTCCATAGCTTTTCAAGATTAAGCTGAAGGAGCAGATTGAGCATTAACTAATACCCATGAAGTAGTAGGTTCACCCCAATAGTAATAATTGCCATCTTGAGGATAAGGAACTGGAGGTTGCCAGCTCATAGTAGCTAAGTCACCTACCCAAGAAGGATATGGTTTTCTAGCTTGATGTTCTGCTTGTTTATCTGCATTAAACTCTGCTTCGGTAAGCACTTTAACTACTCCTGTTAGAGAAGTATCAGCGTCATCATCACAAGTACCATAGTATAAAGGAGTTTCTAAATAAGTTCCTTCTGAACTTGTATCTATTGGATAGATACTTTCATTAGCAAAGTTAAATTGAAAACCTTTTACATCTGGTAAAACTGGTCCAGTTTTCATTGGTTCTTGTGTGCAAAGTATTTTAGTATTTGCATCAATGTTTGTTAGTTGTATATACATAGATTGTCCTTTATATCGCTATTCTTCTTACTGCTCTAGTTGGGCGAGCATGAGTAAATTTATTATCATTATGCCACCAAACTGTGTACATATAAACTGCTTCATAACTATTCGAATTTGCTTCTGTACTTGTTAAAGTAAAATCATCATTGTAAGCCTCTATACCACCAGATTTAAATATTGTTGGCGAAGTATTTATCCAAGATTGTGGATACGAAGTCGACCATACATAAGCAGTATCTATAGGTTCTGGTGCTACGGCATATGGGTTTTTACCTGTAACTCCATCATAAGGGGCAGGAGAATTTTCAACACCTGTTCTTAAATACCACCAGATTACTTCTACTTCTAGTTTAGCCGGTAAGTACCAATCAGTATAACCACCAATAGTTAATCCTTCGCAGAAAGTGGCACCTTCATAAGAGCTTCCTAAAGCAGCTAAAGATGCGCTATTAGCAGGTCCATTTATCTGAGAAACAATACCTGTAGTCACTCCAGTTGGACCCCATTTTTTACTTGCAAAACCAGTAGCTCTAGGTGCAACAATAAGCGCATGGGTTGCGATGCCATTAGCTGTAGTAGAAATTTTACCTGCGTAGAATCCACCACCATAAGATTGTCCGATAAGCGGACCTCCGCTAATGGATGCACTTGTATTACTTGGCGCACTATTACCTATCAAATTTGTAGCTACTACAGTAAATGTAGTATCTCTAAATGCTTGAATATTAACATTTATAGAACCACTACCTCTTTGAGTTACACTTCCTGTTTCTCCAAAAGAACTTGTAGCTGTATAACTTATAATAATGGCATTTCCGTCAAAACTTGGTGCTGTAAAATTAATAGTTGCAGTAATATTATTTACAGTAACACTAGTAATAGTAGGAGCATTTGGTTCTTGTTGAACAAAAGGAGAATTATAAATTCTACGAATAGCTCTGACTGAACCACCGTTCCAAGTTTTACCGTAAGAGTTAACAAATCCTGTAAGAAAACTTAAAAGCATATCATTAGTGCTATCTAATTCTGTTGATGTGCGGTAATAATGTTGTGGAGAAATTGTAAACGCATTAGTTTCACCATCTCTAAACCCAATACCTGCAATCGTCTGAGCAGGTGAAGTAGGAGTGTGATTTGTACTAATAGGTTCTGGTGCAATAGCATAAGCATTACTTCCAGACCGAATATCATTATTATCTGCTGTCGGTTTTAAGAAATAATAGCAAACCTCAAGCTCATCTCTAGCCGGTAAATACCAATCGCTATAACCACCAATAGTCAAGTTCTCACAGAATGTAGCAGCAGGATAAGTAGCTCCTAATGCAGCCAGTCCCGCTGAGTTTACTGGTCCATTAATTGTTGAAGTAAATCCAGTTGTTACTCCACTTGGACCCCATGTGGTATTACCAACATTTCCAGTAGCTTTAGGTGCAACAACTAAATTGTAGATTGTACCCGAATCATTAATCTGACCAGCATAAAAACCACCTCCATACGCTTGACCTATTGTTGGTTGAATACTTGGCGTCACACTATTACTAGCAGCGGACGGCAGACTTGTACCTACTGAGTTTGTCGCGGTTACTGTAAAAGTATAAGCTGTTCCGTTAGTTAATCCTGTTATTGTAATTGGGCTAGAAGAACCTGTGGCGGTTATATTACTAGGAGAGCTTGTTACGGTGTAACTAGTAATAGGTTGTCCTCCTGTATCTGAAGGTGGTGTAAAAGAAACTATTGCTGAAGCGTTATCTTTTATGGCTGTTCCAATAGTCGGTGCAGAAGGTACACCAATTCCTTTAGCCCAAAGACCACCTTGCTTTTGTTGCAGTTGACTATTTAAACCCCAAGCACCATTAGCTTTCCCAGTGTAATCCGTACCACTAGAAGTAGTTGCTGCTGCTACAACAAAATTACCTTTCCAACGATTAACCATTAGAAAGTCTCCTTATGAAATGTCTTCATAACTTATAGTGTAAGTGATTTTACTAGCTGTTCCCGAAGTTACAGTAATAGATGTACCTTCTTCCAGATAAATAGAAGTAGATTTATCAACTACATTCAGAGTTGCACCTGCCGGAACAGACACTAGATAAATTAATGGATATGCAGTACCGCCACTAGGAGCAGAACCTTGAGCTACTGCACCGTTACTATAATTTGATATAGTGGCGTTAATACTATTTGTCCCGTCAACATTAGCTGCTAAAATTTGATTTACTTTATATACTTTACCGCTACCACTGGGGTTTGTCAATAATACGACCGCAGTTGTAACCGCGGGTGTTAGATATGTAGTCTTACCATACATTGCTGTAATGTTTATTATATTTGGATTTGCCATATATTACCCCCCAAAGGCGATGGACATTGCTATTGATTTTCCTAGTGAGACTCCACTCGATGAGATGTCACCAGATCCTAATAATGATACACCGTTAATAGTTTTGATATTTGTACCCGAAACTAGTGCATTCTGTTTAGTACCAAGTTCAGTATTCAGATTCGATAAGTTATCGTCTGCTTCTTGATTTGTAAGAGGTGAACCCTTAACATTTCTTAGGGTTAGTGTTGCCATTGTTCATATCCTTATAAAGTATCTATACGACTATTTATAAAGAATTTCGCTTGATGTTCTCGATATAGTTATTCATAAAATGATTATCAAGTAAATTCAGTTTTCCCTTCTTGATTCCAAACCAGAATCCTTTTACACGGTCTTTTATTCTTTGCCAACTATTGAAGGTTCTTACGTCACCATAGTGATCAAAGTACATCAATTTGCCATGATGCTTATAAGGAAAGATTGGATTACGAGTAACAATATCAGTATTATTAACAAACCGATAATGTTCTATGTTAAGACTATTCAAGAATCTAATGTAGGTAAGATTACCGACTCTAGGAGAACCAAAGGTATACAGTGTTGGATTAGGCATACCTTCTGTTCGATGACATCTTGCCGCCATAAGAGTAGCCATTGCAGCACCTAATGAATGTCCAGTAAGATACACTCTACGATTAGGATATTTCTTTAAAAGTTTGACTATATCGTCCCAGATATGGTCAACGGATGCTTTGAATCCTTTATGGACTTTACCAATACCAGAACTACTAGGCACAAGTTTGAATCTAATATCAGCAACTATGTCTTGCCACTCGGTAACTTGAGTGCCTCGGCAAACTATAATGATAGTGTCTATATTGAATAGGAAATAGGCTTGAGAACCTTTCTTATCGATTAGAATGTTTTGATAACCAGGGAAGTCCTGGTTATCGTTATAAGCAAGATTGCTAAATTGTGCTAGTATTAGTGGTGTTGTCATGTTATTGTACCGTTTGCTCAACCCAAGATACAGACGGTTCATCCCAGTAATAGATTTTACCGTCTTGTGGATAAGGTACAGGTGATTGCCATAAACAAGATTCTATATCTAACGTCCAAGATAAATAAGGTTGCGGTGCATAAAAAGCATCTAACCCCTCATTGTATATATACCCAACACCTGCATAATTTTTTCGTAGTGGTGTATTATTTGGATGCTTTCCACCGTGAGTGTTGTATGATGTTTGAATCCAACCGTCACCAAATAGTTTAGAATCAATCACGATTTGCTCTGCAACAATTACTTGCGTGACGATTCCATTTTCTACTTTTGCAAAATGACTCATAAGTAACCTTTAGAATGTAATTGAACCAGATGATGTAAATTTATAAATGCGATATCCACCCGTAACTGTAATAGTTGGTGAGCCAGTTGTTGACGATGCCGCGCTGTAACTGTCTGGATAACGAATAATAACCACACCAGAACCACCAGCACCACCTACTTGTGGACTTGATCCACCGCCACCGCCACCGCCTGTATTTGCCGTACCCGAAGTTGCAGGTATAGAATCATTTGCGCCATTACCGCCACCACCATTTCCGCCTACGCTAGGGTCGTAACTACCTCCCCCTCCACCAGCGTAAAACACAGAAGTACCAGTAATAGACGATGCTAAACCTACACCACCACCGCCTCCTCCACCATCACCATAGGCGGCTCCGCCAGTAGCACCTGCACCGCCACCGCCAGCACCGCCAAGTCCAGTAATTTTTGTACGGCCAGCACTACCCTGGCCTGATGTAGCAGCCCCTCCTGCGGCTGAACCATTACCGCCAGCACCACCTCCAGAACCGCCAGCACCACCGGCAACTGCTCCGACACTTGTTCCTGCACCGTAACCACCACCCGTAGCCGTAAGGCTAAAAAATACCGAATTACTACCAGCAACTCCTACACTACCGCTACCAACTGTACCAGCGGCTCCGCCAGCACCAACAGTTACTGTGTAAGAAGTTCCAGCCTCAAGTGGAAAACTACTACCACTGAGCAAGCCACCAGCACCACCACCACCGGAATAATAACGACCACCGCCACCGCCACCAGCAACAATTAAATAATCAATAATAGACGTTGGTTTAATATAAGTTCCGCCAGTTAACATTTGAAGAATCCCACTCATTAGGTCAACCCCGCACCAGAAATAATCCAAGTTATCGATGTCATTTTAAGTGCTGTTGCTGTACCGTATTGCGCAAGTGAACGCGTACCTGTTGTTCCTGTGCCAGCTAAATACATCGTGTCAGTTGTGATTGCAATACTAACGACTTGAGATGTCATGTTAACAAACGAAATTGCTGTACCGATTGGATACGCTACTGAGCTATTGGCAGGGATAGTAAATGTCCGAGCATTAGCATCAGTTGATGGGTGGAAAATATGCTTTCCAGCATCAGCAGCAACAAGTGTGTAGGCGGCAGATTGGCTGTTTTGAGGGATGTTAATATAGCCAACGCCATTTGTTCCATCAACCGTACAAGATGACAGCGTACCGCTTGTTGGAGTGCCTAATGCTCCACTTGGTGCAAGATAATCAGTTCCAGGAACTGCTAATGTTAAAGCATTTGTTCCATTTCCTTTTAGTAATCCAGTTAATGTTGTTGATCCAGTGCCACCGTTAGCAACCTGTAGTGGATTAGTACCACCGCCTGCTCTTATAATATTTGAAAGACTTTTTGCCATTTCTTATTTCCTTATGGTTGAGTTGGCCAAACTATAGTAAAAGGAAATCCTTCTTGGCTAGTGATATCCCTTAATTCTTGTCTATATATCGACCAAGCATCTTTATCAACTGGAGCATCCAATACTTGAGTCCAATCAGTATCCTTCAATAACTGGTTTCTTGTGTTTCTTACAGAAGTACCTTGTTGGGTATCAATTCGTGCTTTGTATTCAGTTTCTTGTTCAATAGCAGTTTGGTTTTCATTATCAGTAAAGACTGGTCCTAGAACATAATTTGTAAAATATTTTCCATTTACCTCTTTAACACCATTACGGAACGAATATTGATAAGGCGTAGTCGTAGTAGCTTGTTCACCTTCAAAAACTGGAGAAGCACCAAAATCTGCTAGGATATCTTCAGTAATGATTGGAGGGAAACTAGTGTTAGCATTAAGGTTTCTGAATTCCTGTTCAGAAACCACTTGTAGTGTTTTTGTAAAGATAATTTCCATTTTGTTTCCTAAGAAATTGCTAAGAAGATGTAGGATACTCCAGAAGCATTTGCTGAAGCAGTTGTTTGGTTTACCGTAAATCCAGGCGCATAAGGATCTAACCAATCTTCATCGGTAACTTCAGCCGCTGTTGAATTAAGAGATAATCTTGGATCATTTCCAGATACGATTCCTCTAGCAGTATCGGCCACTAACCAGTCACCAGTAGTTGAGGTAGCTTTTACCAAGACGAACCTTGCCCCAGCCGCAAATGCACATTCGATATTTTGACTTGTTCCGTTACCTGTGTAGGAACCAACCTTGCTTATTCCAGCTAGTGTGGCGAATAGGTAGGCAACGTAATTAGAACCCGAATTTGCCAGATAACTAGAAAAAGTCACAGAAGTGGCTGTTCTATTATATATGTAATCGACACCAGTGCTAAGAACAGCTCCGGTGGTATTTAAACGTACAACATCTTGATTTGGATTAGGTAAATATGCACTTGCTACTTCCCAAGCATCCGCTGCACTTCTATTTTTTTGTATAATCAACTCTGGCGCAACAGTCAAGTTATGCGCAACCGTTCTAGCAACTCCAGTTCCTGTATAACAAACCACATCCATGAATCCAGGAGCACGTTTGAACATCCACCCTCTATCTATAGAACTTGTCAACGTTGACCCACCAAAACCGTTTTGAAAATCGAACGTTGCATCATTAGATGCAGCCTCAGCTTCAGTAGTGTTAAACTTCAATTGGCTTTTTCCACATAGTCTGTTTGAAACATACCAAGGCGTAACAGATGTAGTGCGTTTATAAAACCCTAAATCAACTGGGAAATTACCTTTGTATGTTGGTGGAGTTGGCGAAGAAGATCCTGATGTATCAGTCGCATAAACCTGCGTCCCCGTTGTAGGTGGCTTGTTTGGGCGACGGATTGCCATGTAGATGTAGGTTTTAGATGGTGATAGCCCACCGCTCCCCTCCGTTGAAAACCCTGTATTCGTAAGACACATATCCCCTTCGCCGCCTTCAGCATTGGAAGAATTTGCAGCAAGTCCTTTTGACGATGTATTGGGTTTTACAAAAAAACCTCTCATAGTATCTCGCATTTGCCAGCCACCGATACCACTAGCATTTTTAAACATTAAGTATTGCGGTTCCCACCCCAAATTCACAGACGCATTACCAATGCTATCCGCAGTAAACGACCCACACTGAATAATCCCAGTTGATGACGTGTCGTCAGCGAATAGGTAGGCAATATAGGTTGCACCATTAGTGTTTACCTGAGCGTTTGCGCCGATAGAAAAGGTATTAGTAGTAGGAGCAGTTCGATTCCAATAATCTGAAATTCCGTCGGCTGCATTTGTAAGATTTAACCAAATATGAAAATCTTTTCCTTCGTAACCTTGCTCAACGCCAAGTTGCCTGTGATATACAGACCAATTTGATGTTGAATCTGTACGCTTAACAATTATCATTCCAGGAGCAACACCAAGATTATGCGCAATAGTTCTATTTGCTGCATTCCCTGTCCAAGTCACCACATCAAAAAACTTCGCGGCTTTGCGGAATGTCCATGAGGCGTAGTTTCTACCAGTGCCATTAGTGTCTGGGTCAACATTAGCGGTAAAGCCATTTGAATTATACGCATACATACCGTTAGCAGAGTTTACCGCAGCAGCATCCACTGCGTTTGAAGCTAAAGAGCTTCCTGTTCCTCTAATAGTATCGTTTAATGAATGGTATCTTGTATCTGTTCGGCTTTTACACCAAACCATCCCACCAGAACTGTTAATAGCCGAATAATTTATTGCTGCAGTTGTTGATAGAGTACCTACTGGATTATTAATAGTAAGATTTGCAGTTCCGACAACTATTGCACTTGCAGCACCATAAGTAGTTGACCCATCAGTAACATAATTAGCTATAGCACCATATGCAGTTGAATCGACCCAGTTGCCAGTAGTTAGTCCAATAGTTCCTACAGATGTAGTTGCAGAATCTCGTGGATTATCTTTATCTAATGTAATAATTTCTGTAGTGTTTTTTACTTCATCATAGCAGGTTATTATGAGATTATTACCACTTATTACCATACCTATGACTGCATCCGTACCAGTATGATCCAGTGTTCTTGACCATATTAGAGTACCGCTTGAATTCAACTTAAATATGTAATTTAGTCCATTTTCAGTATAATTATACGATGAAACGTATATATTATCAGATGAGTCTAAACATGAGGTATAATACTTATATGATGCTGACCGTAAAGAATTATAACCAGCTCTACCAAAAACTGTAGCACCACTTGAATTTAATTTAATTATATGACTAGCTTGTGAATTGTTGGAATTCATACTAGTTGCTAATATTTGAAGAATAATATTAGAACTAGAATCAATCAAAATATTTTTAACTCTAGTAGTTCCTGGATCAAAATTCTGCAATGTATAATAAATTAATTTTGACCATGCTAATGTACCATCAGAACTTGCTATTTTTATTATAATGGTAGCATTAGTCACTCCATCTGAAGATGTAGTACTAACTATTATTGAACTTGTTAATGAATCATAAGCAATATTAACATCCATAGTAGTATATCTATCTAATTTTTTACTCCAAGATTGCACACCACTAGATGTTAATTTTGTAATTTGAACATACCCGCTCCCCTCTGCATCGCCGGCAGTTGATGCGACATATACTTGATTAGATTCATCAATTGTTAGTTTTGAACGCGTAGCAGGATAATTTGGATTGTTAGTTTTTATATACGTTTGCCACAGCAAGGTGCCGGAAAGATCAAATTTACATACAAATGTATACCACGTAGAAGATGATACAGTTCCACCACAAACATACACACCTGTAGAGTCTACTTTAATAGAAGTTGTTCCAACATAATCATGTGGACCAAAATCTACTTCTCGTATAGTTTTACTCCAGACTACAGATCCTCCTGATACTTTAACAATAAAAGGACGACCGTATGTGCTTTCTATTACATATCCGCCAAGATAGGTATCTGATCCATATATTGCAGAACATGAAATGTTAGCAGAACCTGTAGTTGATACGACTTGTGAACTGAAACCTGTTGTACTTGCTAATGAAATCCCATTATTGATTGTCTGTGTCGAACCGTTGCCAGTGTACAAATATGTACTAAAGACATCATCTGAGTATAGTTGTCCTTCCTCATCCGATCTATTTGCTGCTAATGTAAACATAATTTAACCCACGTTCAATTTAATGCCAGTATTAACCAAATAGAAATTGGTTCCGTCTGTACTTGCTACAACAAAAGTAAATACATCAATCTTGCCACTTGTTCCAGTTAAAGTTGGAGCAGTAGCCGCCGTCCATTTCATATTAGCATTCCATGATATTGTACTGCCACCATTATACCGTACAATTGCTTCATATTGATTACCAACCAAATTACTTAAAGTTCCAGTCAAATTGAATGTAGTAATATTAGCATTCAGATTGATTCTGAAAATCTGATTAGTGGTCAAATCCCATGTAACTGCATTAGTTGATGGGGCAGTTTCTGCTGAAGTAGAAGGAGTTTGAGGTTTTGTAAAGGTCGTAGCAGTTCCTGGAGCAACATAATCTGTGCCAGCAGTCGCATTAGTAAGAGTATTACCAGTTCCTTTGGTTAGTCCTGTTAATGTAACTGATGTTGATACATTACCTAATGAACCTACAGGCGTTTCTAATAATTTCCAGTTAGTGTCGGTAGAACTATAAACGAATGAGACGTAAGTACCATTCATGTCTAAAATTAATGATGTGTCACTTTCGATTGTAGTAGTACCACCACGATTGATGGTCAAATTAGCAGTATTAAAGTTTCCAGTAATATCAACTACACCAATAATATCACCATCAGTTGGCGATGTTGGGAATGTTATAGAGAATGCACCAGAAGTAGTATTACATCTTACTAAATCATTTGATGTTGCAGTATAGCCATTAGCAGTTTTAATAGTAGTAGGAGTTAAACCGCCACCAATAGAACCCCATTTAGAACCATTATAACCTTCAAAAGTAGTAAGATCGCTATTGAATCTTAAATAACCTGCGGCAGGAGTTCCTGGTCGAGCACCAGTTCCACCAGTAGGAATACCTAAACTTGGAGCAGTAATATCAAGGCTAGATGTTGAAAATACTCCACCTCTATTGATATAAAGTGCATAATTGGTAGCACCACCAGTAGCATCGCCATATAGACCAATATTCATACCACCAGAATGGGTATCGTTAGCATAACCACGAACACCAATAGCAGAACCAGTGTCAGTAGTTGCTGATACATGACCTTCACCAACTACACCTCCGGATCTTGCTGCTCCAGCCGCATAACCTTTACCATAAACGCCAACTCCAATGTTACTGAATGTGCCTGTTCCAGAAACAGTTCCAGTATTAGCAAGAGATACAGTTATTGTAGTACTGACGATATTAGTAACAGTAGCGTTAGGAGCAATACCAGTGCCTGATACTAATTGGCCAATTAAAATGCCAGTAGCAGAACCTACAATAATAGATGTAGCGCCAGAAGTGCCACTAATAGTAGTAGTTAAAGAACTTCCTGTTCCTTCAGATACTAAACCGGCCTTATGAGGTTCATTTTGTTGGATGCCTACAGCAGTATTACTAATAACAGCTAGGGCATTAGGAAACCGAGTATTATTGGCTCCTGTTCCAAGATATAAAGAAGTACCGCCAGTTTTATCTAGTTTGCCCGAATCGAGTGTAGTAAAGTTGCCATCAACTTCGGAGATTGTTAAAGGTGAACCTTTAACGCTTCTTAGAACGATTGCCATTGAATTTCCTTATTTGTTTGAATAATTAGTATTATTTATTAACAGTTGAAGCATCTGTTTGATATCAGACATCTCATTTTTCAAGACTGAGATGTCCTCGGCATTCTTCATAACCATTCTAGCAGCATCCCTTTTGGATTGATGTTCACGCAATTTGCTATTATTAACTGTCAATAGTGCTTTAGAGTGAACATCTCGTACTAGGTCTTTAGTATCATCTAGTTCCATCAAATCCATATCAATCGTCCAGTGCCATTACTCTCAAATCTCTAATTTTAGGAACCACAACTGTGTTGGCTGATAGCATAACAATCTTAATTGAGAACTGATTGAATCTTTGTTTATTTGGTAATGCATATCTTACGCCAGGAAGAATATTGTCACCATAGTCACATATAAATTTATGTTCAACAAAAGAACCAGCATAATTGGCATCACGTTCCGAAAGAACCATTTCGTGATATGGAGATTCTTCAAGTGTAGTATTACCATCAACGAATGCAGCTTTGTAGTAAACTTTAACAGTAGAACCAATAGGAGTATAAGCATTAAATCTTACTACAATATCAGTCGATTCGAACCCATCAGCAAGAACTACCTTTCTTGTCATGTATCTTGATAATGCAGTACCTCCAGCAGGAAGAAGTTCAGTGTCACCATTGTTAGTTTCACCCACGTATCTTAATAATGCCGTTCCATTCAATATATCACCACCAACAAATACTGGTGCGGCAGTTGATGTAGTTCCTGAAGTAATAACAAGATACATTCTATAAGTTGTTCCAACAAGAACTTTTATATAATCGCCAGAAGTAACATCAGTATTAGCAACAAAATCTGGAGCAATAGTATCAGCATTGATTAAATTTCTAACCAAAACATTTGATAATCTAGTAAGGTCAATAATTGGTGATAGTTTAGAATCATTTGTACTCAATTCAATTTTAGAGTAGATATCCTTAACATTAGAATCCAATACCTTTCTTGATTCCATTTCGTAGTTTGAACCTATCATAATTTCTTTGAAATCTGTATCAAGAACACCTGATGAATTGGTACCTTTATAGTAATGTTTTGCTTCAGAATTCTTAAATAATACATTCTCACCTTGAGCAAAATATACATCATAAGGAACTTCTGTATCTTGCCATCTTGTTGCTGTTGCTATAAACTGCAATGAAATTGTACCATTAGTAACAGTACCGGTAGTATGAGTTGGTGCACTAGCTCCAGAAGTCCCTGAGTTCATGACTTGATAAACTCTATCAGTATTAGTCGAAGACTGCACTCTAATATAATCATTAATATTATAATGAGTAACTGCTTGGAACGTATTATAAGCTAAAGAATAGTTATTAACTGGTTTATCTGATTTGAATGCAACTGTTCCAGAAGCACTAAAATCTGCACGGTTAATCACAAAACACATATCTTGGTATGGAGATGGCAACCAAGTCTGACTGTTAGAACTCTTGAATAAGTCACCAGTATAAGGAATTTCAGCAATTCTGGAATCCAAATCACTTAATCTAAATCCACCAACAGTAGAAGTAAAGATAGAGTAATCTTTTGATGCTGATATAACAACAATGGCATAAGTTCCTGGTGTCAAATAGATTGGAGAATCAAATTTGAACTTTGTATAAGAACTGCTATCAGTAGCATCAGGATAAGATGTAAGATTAACTGAATCTGGAGTTAGACTTGAAATTGCAAACGGTACGATTTCAGATGAACTTGGAAATCCATTTATTACAGGTCTAATTTGGACAGTAATATCTTCTGTTGTCGATTTCTGTTTGAAGAATAAGTCTACAGAAGAAACAAAGTAACCGTCAGGATGATTAGACGAATCTATAAAGAATGTTTGAGCTAATGGATCATCTTGAACAATACTAGATTTGATCCACGAATTCATATAAATCTTTGATGTGTTTGGTAACACATCATCATTAGTATAACCTATCAATAGATCCCATTCAGACAAGTATGCACTGGCAGGATTTTTTTTAGCACTGAAAATGTAACTTCTAATTTTTTCAGTTACTAATTGTTGGAATTTTGCTATAATAGAATCTTTATTAGGTAATCTTACAACAGCATTATATCTTACAGTACCAGTCAATCCAGTTTCAGTATTCCAATCCCATGTGGGTGTCCAATAGGTAAATGGCCAGGTGAAAGTGATGTTGTATGTAAGATATCCACCTGCTGGTATTGTGATAGGAAATCCCGATGGTCTACTCATTACCCATTTACCATTAGAATCTTGACTATGAACAATCTTATCCGAAACAGTAGGTGTAGCATTAACTATATTAGTGTTATCTAAAGTGTTTAGTGTAGGAGCAATAGAAGTTACTGTTCCAGAAGCAGTACCAGAATTCGTGGTCTTAAAAGATAAAGTTTTTGATCCTGCCGGAATTGCTATGAATCCATTAAACAATCCTTTTTGGGTTTTACCAGAAGCATCTTTATAGTTCCAGTTTGCATGATCCATATTACCAGAAACATCACGAGTGCTATTTACATAATCACCCTGATACCAATGCTCCCATCCAGTAGTTCCATCCATAGAAACTGGTGAGAATTGATTTCCATCGCCAGTAGCAATAGTTTTGAAATTTGCTTTTCCTTCTACTGGAGTTACTGATGCCGGTAATACTTGATTCCATTCAAATGGTCCTGCTGAAGTTATTCTAAGAATAGCAGTAGTAGGATTTGCTTTGGTTTTATTAAATCTATATTTTAATGGATTTGACGATGATACATCTTGAGATATCGTAGCAAAAGTAGCACCAACAAAATTCCGTGTAGTTCTAAACTTTTCATCAATTGGTAGATTCTTAGTTGATACGAAGCAAGGTTTATCTAAAGAACCACCTGTACCTGCAACTGGTACTTTATTTCCATCCCAGAACAATTGAGCAGAAATACTTTTTCTAGTCATATCGGTAGTAATATCAAATCCACATTCACCAGTAGCTGTAGTAAAATCTAAGATGTAGTCATAAACATCTAATTCACCTAATTCACCTAATCTACTTACTTGTCTATAACCTGAAGTAGCAACTGCTTGTACAGATGATATTGTAGTAAAATCATAAGTCGTCGTTCCTACCCAGAATACCGGAGAGCCTGCAGTATCTTTTATAGCAGTACTAGGAATGTCCAAATAGTAATTAGTAGATTTTGATAATAGATTAGTAAATGCAATAGTAATAGTATCATTAACAATAGTAACATTTGTAGAAGTTGCTGTGTTTATAGTTTCTACAGTTCCTGCTGTTGTTCTTAATACAAGATTACCAGTACCTTTTGCAATTGCTCTATTGAATTGAATCGATACTTTAGATGATACATCAATGTCCAAAGAACCGTCTGATGGAAAATATGCAACTGGTACTAATGCTGATGTTGCAGCAGGTTGACTTGTGGTAAATGAATAATCAGAAACTGCAGCAAAAGAATTTCCAGTTCCATCTTGAACACAAGCATAAGGCAAATCTATAATGTAAGAAGTACTGTGGTTGAGATCAGCAGTAGGATTAATCGTCATTACTGCACCTGAAATAGTTACTAATGAACTACCAGGCATAGCAAATGTTTCGATGACCGTACCATTCGATTTCTTTAACGTAATACTGCCTGTATATTTTGTAACATTCTCACTGAAAGTTATAATGATATTGTTACCAACGGCAACACCAGTAGCTCCTTTAGATGGACTATAAGAAACAATTGTAGGAGCAGTCGTATCGGTAAGAATAGTTACTGGAGCAACTGCTGATTTTGCAGTCGGATATGCTACAGTTTTTGATGTTTCAGTTGATGCTGATTTCAATAATGGATTAATTGTTACCTGATTAATTCTAGTAGATAAGGTTTGCGCCTGTTTGGTTTGAGCCATACCACTAGCATAGTACATAAATTCAGCAGATGTTGAAATCTCTGCGGCATTATTGTTTACACTATCGCATAAAAGGAATGCTCTTGAACCAGTATTAAAATGGATATCTGAATTGTTTGGAATCATAAATGTTCCAGCAATATAACCATTCTCATCAGTAGTCAATGTATCCGATTTAGCAATACTAGCAACTGTATAGGTAACACTATCCCAAGTAAAGGTATCAGCAGCAGCCAAATAACCGTTTGCTGCTCCACTATCAATTGGTGATTGAGTAATGTAAATAGTTTTGCCTTTGGCAAATAATACATCGCAATTGCTATTCGTTCTAGCAAAAGACTTTGTTCTATTAGTATGAACAACTTTATTCAGCACTACTCTGTATGCAGGAGCAATATAAGCATCCACATTGATATTATCAAAGAATGCATGTAATTCAGTCAATGGTTTTAAATGATAAGCACTGAAGTATACATTCTTAGATCTGATATTGGATATCAACGAAGTATCAATAACCTTCTCACCAAGATTGGTCTCAAAGGTAGATTGAGTAGATGAGAATTGTAATCCTACTTTAGATTGGGTTGTAGTAGTAGTTGTAGTGGCACTGATGTCCACACTCACTTTAGGAGGAACTTGAGCAGCTTGAAGTGCAGCAGCTGCCAAATCTCTTGCTACAGTATCGACTGGATTTACTGGAGTGGTAGCAACCTGAGTTGTGGTACTACTAGGGTTTGTTGCACTTTCTAAAATTAATTTTGCCACTGTTTATTCCTTATGTTAAACTTTATAATATTTATTTAACGACAGATACTTGTGATTGAACATCTACTTTAGTATTCAATGATATTGCAGTAATACCAACACCAGTGGTTTGCCAGTCAGACCAAACCTGACCATTACCGCCAGTAATGTGGTCAAATTCACCATTCAAGTTAACTACTGAAGTTGCTGCAGATGTAGTATCAACCCAGATATCTGTTGGAGGATCCATATCCATTACACCATTCCAATTGAATGAATTGAATGGTTGGACTGACTCGTATTCAGATGCTTCTGCTTGAGTAATAACTGGAACTTCAGAATATTCAAGTACTGCATGGTTATTCGAAATCAGTACTGAAGAATTTCCAGACTCATCTACCACATAATCAAATGTGTCTTTAACGTAAGCCGGTCTTAATACTCTTTGAACGAAATCAATGGCACAATTATAATAAGGACTGAATACATCACCAACACTATGACCAGCAAATGGATCAACCAAAATACCATTTTTAAATTTATCAATACCAGGAACATCTGAAGGAATTGCTTCGTCTGTTGCTTGTTTTTCTAATAATGATAATGTAGCATAATATTCAAGTCTATTTACACGCTTATCAATCTTTGCTATGTCCTTCATGGTATAGCGTTTATTATCAACGTATTCAGCAACAATATCTTTATAGTCAAATGTGTATGCTGGAATTGTTAAAGTGTATAACGTCATAGCATCACCAGCATCTGGTACTAATGGATACTTAGAAGGAATGCCTTTTATTACAGCAAAGTCTCTTGATGAAGATAAGATTGCTACTCTATCGATACGAGGTAGATAATATTCATAGTCAGTTGATAAGTAGCTACCAAAGTTTGGTTTCTTATACGAATCGAATAGCAATGTAGTAGAACCATCTGTTCTTCTAGGTCTGAAGTCAAGAGTATCCGAAAGTCTTAATATGTCACCACTTTGAGTTCTATAAACTGGAATTGTTTCATATTCAAGTACTCCAGTATAAGAATCAACTGTAAGCGGTCCTGTTCCGGTATGACTAAAATAATCAAATGTTATGGTCAAAGATGTTATTCTAGGATTGCTAGATTTTGGAGTAACTCTATCATTTACTAATTTGATATAAGCATGGTCATAATAAGCATCTTTCTGACCAGTATAGAATTCATATTTTGAAGTATGGTCTATTGACATATCATCGATAACACTTACCAATCTATAACCATCGGCCTTCAATAATGAAATTGTAGATGCAGTTAATGATTCTCCAGTTACAGTTAAAGTAGCATTGGTATTCTTAACTTTGTTTCTGTTATTAGCTACAGATTCGCCAATAATAGTAAATACATCCAGCGTCAAGTTATAATCCACTGGTAGTGTTACAGTTGCAGAAGTATTGCTAGCAATATTAACAGTACCTGATTCTAATTTGATTATAGTCCCAACTGTCGGCGCAGTACCTGTACCACTTCCAACTGTCTTAACAACAGCATACCACTGCGTAGCTACTGTAGTTGATGGTACGATTCCACTACCAATAAAGAACTGATTTCCACTTAGTGTAAATGAACCAACTGTACTGCCAGAAGATCTTGAAAAAGTCGTACTTAGAAATTCCTTATAGTATTGGTAAGAAATATCAGTAGTGCTAGTTAAGGGATTAACGTGAGTTTTTACTGGCTTATTCAATAACGGAAATAGTTGGGTATAATTCTGTGAATTGAATACAGTAACATCAGTAACAGTAGCACCAAGAATATCTAACTTGTCATAAGTTTCTGTACTGTAATCTGCTTTAAATGTCCAAGTATATGTACCAGAACCAGTTTTGATAATAAACGAACGAGCACCACTAATAGTTTTACCAGTATTCATCGCTATATTAGTAATGAATAATTTGTAAGCATTAGTAGTTCCAGAATTCAAACTATCAAATGTCGTACCAAATACAGTAGCAGTACCAATTTTAGTATTGTTATATGTGGCTGAACTTGTAGATACTGTTGTCGAACTATGGATATCCACAGTCAACATAGAATATGGGAATATTAATCCAGTAAGATTTTCTACTACAATATAAGGACCTTTATCTATAGTTACTTGACTATTATTAAGGAATGCAGTAGTTCTTGCTTTATCAATTGATAAGGAAGTTTGTGCTTCTTTTTTAACTTCAAATCCTTTTATGTAAGCAGTACCAGCATCTAATTTGAAAGTTGCTTTTGTAGTATCTGTAAGATCATCATAAACTTGACCAATGAATGGGATTACTGTATAATCTCCAGATTCATTATATGTTCTTTCAGCAATAAGATTTTCAAAATCAGATGTTTCTGGTTTATTTGGTGAAGATACTATGACACCATCTACAAGTTTATTTAATAGAAAATGTTTGCTATTGGTAGTCAATCCAGAACTTGATAGTGTTGTCTGAAGAATCAATTCCATTGAATGTCTATCAGCACCAGGAGCAGCATAGTTTGGTGAACCATAAGCGTTATCTAATAAAGATTCATCATCGTTAGAAGTTATGATATATTCATTAGCAACCAAATATATGTCAGATGAAACTTTTATATTGGATAATGAAACTACTATAATCTGATCTTCAGCTTTTGCAAATACTCCACTTACATAGTATATACTAGGGAGTAATCTATACAATAATGATTGACCATAAATTGTAGTTACTGTAGAAGATTCAACCGTCAATGAGTATGTAGAATATCCTTCAACCAATAGCGTCGAATTTTCTACAATAGCACCATTAGTTTTATCTACAGTAAAGATATAATCAATACCGTTTATGGTTTCCGTATGAACTACTTCTTTTCTAATGCTACCAATATAGACAATCTTGTCTTTAAAGAAACTTAAATCTGAAGTTCCTGTAAATGAATTGATGGGAATAGAATTAGCGGTTAGGAGAGAAGTATCACCACCGTGAACTTTGTATCCATCGGTAAAAGCCCAATTACCAAATCGTTCAATCTGGTTTTGGATAATAGTCTGAAGCTGAGTTAATTCTCTTGCTTGAACCGCATAACCAGGTTTGAACAAGATCTTATGAAAATGTTTGGTCTCATCGAAATCATCATAGTAGGGAGCGGCCGAGAAATTAAGCATCTGTATTCCTTATCTGTAACAGTAAATTATAATCGTATTTATTAAAATTTTAGGATAGTTTGCAATGTTACTGATTGGTCTATTGTTTGATAAAATGCTGATCTATTATCAATATACAACAAGTCACCGCTGTATTTGTCAACATTTGGTTCGTAGTTAATAAGAGAAATGTATACAGAAATATTACCATTAACTAAAGTTGAACCGATTAACAAAGTAGAATTGTCTCTTGGCTGTAATAATAAACTAGTAGAACTTTTTGCTATTATAATATATCTATTACCATCAACATCCGTAAGAATCATATCCTCGACAACTGTGCCATTAGATATAGTAGCATTTACTGAATAGCAAGCAATTCCATGTTTGTCATAAAACAATTGAGTAGAATCATTTTGAGTTGGATTCTTGATGATGCCAAATTGACGATAGTCATTATTCATAGTAAAACCAGTACTATTATCCTGTGCTATAGTAGAATAGAACATTAAAGTACTAGCAAATAATTCAGATAAAGCATTATTTCCGTGTCCGTATTTTGGTGAAATAATAGCTCTTGCTGTAGGAGGAGTTGAATTGATACCACCAGTTGGTGTCAGATTAACCTCAGCATAAGTATAACCAAATCCTCTAGTTACTATGTTAATTGAAGTTACTATACCGTTCGTAATATTAGCGGTAGCAGTAGCTCCAGTTCCATCACCAGTAATAGTTACATTAATGCTAGCATATCCATATCCACCGTCAATTACCTTAATATAATCAATAGAACCATCTACTGCTAATAATTCAACATTGGCTTGGATAGTATCAAGTTGACCTCCAGTTACTATAGCAGTCAATTTAGCACCAGATCCTCCAGTACCAATTGCTGTAATTTTAGCATCTTTATAACCATATCCAGGATTATCAATAATTACATCAACAATCTGTCCAGATTCTACTATAGCAGAAATATGAGCATCTATTCCAGTATCACTTTGTATCGTAAGATTGGTTGCATTGTTATTGTAATTTTTACCAGGATCAGTTATTATCACATGAGTAATAACACCATTAACGATTGCTGGAGTAAGCAATGCAGTATTATTACCGGTAAATTTGCCAGTACCCACTCCTAAAACTGTAAGTGTAGTACCTGAAGGGTAACCAGTTCCGCCATTAGTAATCTTAACAGAAGCTATGGAACCATCTACAGTAGAAATATAGGGTTTTAATATTGCACCAGTTCCTTTGATTTTTGCAGCAGTCAAATTAGAACCAGTAGTAGCTGCCGTAAATACTGAGCCAACTGCATACGTCACACTAGAAGTTCCTGCTGCAATATTCCATTTTGCTTGAAGTGAGGTTGCTGTTCCTAAATTGGTAATGATATATGTCTGTCCAACTACAAAAGAACCGTTTGATATTTCCGGACTAGTTATAGTAATCGATGCAGTTGTATTGGATGGATAACCCGACCCAGCAGAATCTATAGTTACGGTGTCAATTGCACCATTATTATAGAAAATAGTATTTACCGCATTTGTTAATGGTATATGTAGGTCAGTCAAGAACTTAGATCTTAATGCTAATGGTATATTCATCATGAATTTCCATTTATATCCATCGTCTGTAGTAAATGGAAGCACGTCATATCCAGTTGGCATGATTGTAGATGGAGAATCGTAGTTATTATCCAAGCACATATAAAGATTATATGTTGATGTTAGTACATAAAATTGAGCATCATTAATACTAGTAGAACCCGACTGTGCTGGATTATCTACTGTATATGAATCATCATAGTGGTCGTAGATAGTATTTTGTATCCAATCAATTCTAGGTACTACATAACTAACATCGTTATTAGTAATTTGTTTAAGAGAAATTATATCACGTCTTGTGGCCAATTCATATTTATAAGAAGTCAACGGAGTTTCTACTTGTTCAACTCCGTTGACTAGAGTATACGGCACAGTTTTACCCAAGAAATAATAATACTTAGACGATTTAGATACTACACTACTATAGATAGAATCTGCTATAGTATTGTGCATTAGTGGGCAAATTGCTGCTGTCATATTTTATTCCTAATTAAGAAAGTGTTATTACCCAAGTAATTACAATTGAGTCACCTGCTGCTTTATTAACTACTGGGAATGTAGTACGACATAGCATAGTACCTGAAGTAAGTGCATTGAATATACCAGCTTCAGTAATCGCACCAGTAGAAACACCAGCTCCAAATGTGCCAACATAAGTTACTGTATTGGTAGATTGTATGGCAGAAGTTAATGCAATTCTAGCACTCAATGGTGTTTCTAATGCAGTATTTCCAATAACTGGACTAGTAACACCGGTACCAACGCCCATGTGGGTCATTACCCCATCTGTAGTTCCTAATAATCTCGAAATCATCAAGTTTTTACCTGATGATACGATTAGATTAGGAATTTTTTTCTGTTCAATAAGTTGACCATTAACATCAAATCTGTCAATAGTTAATTCACCTTTCATCGATATATTTTCTTGAGTAAGCATTATAGTTCCTTTAGTTTGTTAATGATATAGAATAAATTGATCCGGCTTTAGAAATTATTGGTTCAATATTACTATCTATATACTCAATATCAGCATATAAAGTATCCCAATAATAGATTACCAAAAATGTAAATGTGTCTGTTAAGTTTTTACTGAAATCTAATAATTCAGATTCTGATAATGTAAATGTGTCTGTTAAGTTTTTACTTAATCCAAGTGTTTCTGTTTCTGATAATATAAATGTGTCTGTTAAGTTTTTACTTAATCCAAGTGTTTCTGTTTCTGATAATGTAGTGGTTTCTGTTAGATTTTTACTAAAATCTAATATTTCTGTTTCACCAGTTATGCTTACAGAATCGACTAACGGTTTACTTAATCCAAGTGTTTCTGTTTCAGATAATGATAATGTATCAGAAATAGATTTATTAATTGTAGTATATCTAGCATAATCACCAATATCTGATATTGTAAGAAATTCCGTAATTGGTTTATTTAAACTATATTTATAATTATCTACAGATTCAATAGAATCGGTTATTGCAAATTGGAAATATAGATAAGCAATTTCTACTACACTTCTAACGTCAAACTCATTTTTAAATATCTGATTGCCAAATAATTTCATCCCAGATGGATGTAAAAGTGACTTTATGATATTTCTATAAGTATTGATAGATTCTACACAAGAAATCACGTACGAGAAGTCTTGATAATAATAACCATCTTGAAGATAGTATGCATCTGATAAGAATCCAGAACTATTTGAATAGAAACCTGGATATCTTCTAATGGAACCAATTTCAATTAACAACACAGCTACCTTACTATCATCTACTGTGGTACCTTCGGGTACGTCTATTCTAGTATAAAATTCTCTTATAGTTTCGCCAGAATATGAACCTGTAGTATAATCCAATTCTGAATAGAAATTAGATGATATGAATCCACTATCAATAAACCCTAATGTCTGTGATGAAAGTTGACCAGTTACTATCATCGATGGAGTTGATCCTGACACTACAGTTGTATTAAAATCGGATACGTAACCAGATCCGAAATCTAATATTTGGATTTCTAATAACTCTCCAATTGGTCCAACCTTAGTAACTTTAACCCTTGCATTAGTACCAGACACAGAAGGCAGAACAAAAATTTGTCCTAGAAAAAACCCAGCACCTGCTTTATATACTGTAATCTTCGATATAGTTTCTACCACAGTAGCACTAATATCATTCATTACTAGAATACTTCCAATTGATATTAAATCTCTTTGGAATTTATCAAGAAATACTTCATAATGACCATCATCAAGTAATCGCACTCTATTAGCAACTACTTTGATAGTTTGTTGATTAGTAAAAACAGTTATTTGTTGGTCAATGATACTGAAAATGTCACCAGAAGTAACATTCACTAGAACAGAAATATCCTGTGTCCATGTGCCGTCCGAAGTTTTCAGTATCTGTTCTTTTGGATACTTGATTTCAATCTCTGTATTATACAGATGACGGAATAGCATTCTGAAAGATTCTTCACTACCTTTAGCAGAATAGAATTCCTTGATATGCTTTAGAAAGTACCGATCATTGACACTATTGGTTCTTGGTAAATTGATACCATATTCTTTCCATAGTTCATCAATAAACTTATCAAGAGTAGTATCAACATCTCTTATGGAATCGAAACTTTGTCCAATACCAGCAACCTGAGTGTCGTTAAGGTGTTTGTAGTATAATTCTACAAATTTAATGAACGCCGGATAGTCTTCCCTTGTAAACTCAGGAAACTGGTTTAAAATAACAGAAACAGCTGGTATTTTATAAGTCATCTTTATCTACTTGCAGTAAAGGTGTGAGTTAAACCAGAACTACCAGATTCTGGAATTGATGTTACTGTTAACGATGCAGGTTCAATTCTAACAATATGGTCCCTAACTGACAAGATATCGTTGGATTGCATTTTAAAGGAAATAATCAATTCAGTACTTGCAAATCTAGTAACATGCAATGCAGTCAGCGATAATGAACCAGTCGAATAGTTTATAGTACCTTGATTAGTATTAGTAAAGACTGGCAATAATGTGATTGGATCAATATAGTATCTCTGAATAATTCCGTATCCATCATCTTTCAAGTACTGAATATTCGTATTATCACCAAAAACATAGAATCCATTTGAGGTTACTGCATCCTCAGGAACTCCTGAACTATAGACAGGATTATCAATATGAAACAAATAGTTTGTAGTAACATTAAACTTTACTGGTAATGTTCTATCAATAACCAAAGTCGATATGTTACTGTTGATAGCGATATCAGCACCATCAATAGCAGCCATTAGTTTTGAGTATCTAAAGATTGAATCGAATTTCTTCAAATTAGTATTGTTGTAATCCAATATAGCATTAGTAGCAGCAACCGAAATATCATAAGCAGATTTTGAAGTTGTATCTGAATTGTAGTATACTGTAGTATTGAGTTTGATATTCAGATAGAATGGTTCGACAAATTCAGGAACAATCGTTACAGTTTTTCTTGATTTCAGGATATCATTCTTGATAATATCTTTTTCAGCAGTAGTCAAGACTCCATTATATTTTGGTAGTATGGAAATAAACACTTTGCCATAAACTGGAGGAATATTATCATCTCCTCCCCACACATTAATGGAATCGATATTTGGAAACTTTGCAATAAGCAATGAACGATAATCTTCGGAAGTTACTGCTCTATTGTTAGCATTATAAAGACGTGGCGCATTGAACTTAATATCTTCAATAGTTTCAGCATCACCACCACCACTAGATGTAGTCAATGTGACAATGTTTGTACTACTACCAAGACCAGTTGTATTGAATACTCTAGCACCATTAGCATTAGCTCTATTGGATACCATGTAGTTCATTACAATCATATTGCCGTTACTTACAGCACGTCCAATTCGTCCATTACCAAATTGAATTTCATACTTACCACCTTCAATTTCCTTAATGAAGTATACTGGTTCATCTACTTGAACTGATATGATATCATCAACTTGGCTGAATTTAGTTTTTACGCTTGAATTTGGATTATCATAGACGTCCACAGTTAGAGTAGAAATGTCACAGTTCTGATTGGATATAATATAACTTGTGGTATCCGATACAATATACGATTGAGTTAATGGAATACCTTCAGTCAAAACGACATTAGAAAACTTGTAAGTGCCACCATTATTCTGAGCAACAGCAGGTGCCAAATTGTAGAATGTATATGTTGTTCCATTCACATTGGTAGTAAATGGCGTATTAGCAGAAAGTGAATATAATCCAGGACTTCCAGTAACACCAGATACAGTAATATTAACTGTAGATTTGGCAGAAGTTGCTGATTTTGGTAAATAACCCAATTCAAATGCTTTTGATACAACACTATTTCTTTTAACAGCAGAATCTAAGAACGCTTCATTGACTGCAAGATTAGTATAAAGTGCATTATAATGAGTATTATATGCTAGAACGTCCAGAAGCAAAGCAAGACCAGAACCCTCAAAGTTATAATCTGATAGTTCGGTCTGACCTTGAAAGAAGGTTTTCAGATTGGATTTTATACCATCAAAATCTAAATCTTGAGTTGTGATTTTGTTATTGGCCACGGCACTTCCTTATGGTTATCGTGTTCGATTAAGAACTAAATCTATTTTTAGTGGTTCTGTTGTATTTATTATCTGGAATATGATTGAAATATTTACAGAATAGGATTCTGGTTTCATATCGACAACTACATCCAACAACTGAACTCTAGGTTCATAAGCATTCACGGTATTGATAATGGACTGCTTTAACTTGATATGAGTAATTGGATCCGCAGGTTCAAACATTAATGCTTTTACCTGAGAACCTAGTTTACTATTGAAAGGTCTTTCATGATTCATAGTAAGAATCAAGTTACGTAAGGAACCTTTGATAGCATTAGCATCATATCGTAATGCTATATCACCAGGAGTAGAATACTTCAATTGAGTACCAGAAACTTGAAGTGATTGAGTACTGTTAGCAATGAGCGTAAGTTGAGTATCAGATTCTATTGATTTGATTTTGCCAATGAATGATCCATTAATGTAAAGATTATCATTGGGTTTAATCATATAGGAAAATAGAGTATTGGAACCTATTACGATTGGTGTAGTATCTTCACAAGTTATTAAGGAATCCGTATCAACAGCAACATCGTATCTATCTTGAGACGACGCTACCGGATTGAAGTTTAAATCTATGTCTGAAAATGTGCGAGTGTTTTTCATTTATTATCCTGCAAATACGTCTGTTGAACCTGAAGATATTGAACCAGAATCAGCACTATCGGTGTCTCTAGCAATAGCAATCCCATTTACAAATACTGAACTTGATGCTGAAGTTATTGAAGCAGTATGAGGAACACAACTATCACCAACTTTATGATTATGAATAGTTATAGTATCTCCCAATCTACATGCACCTTTGCCATTGATTATAACATCAGATGAACATTGATTGGCTGTGGTTGTAGCATCACATTGATGACCAGTTGATACAGTATCTTTTCCTGAACCTCGTGCTATTCCTTTACTTGACATTTTGTTTCCTTAATAATGTTGACAAGACCCATCAATATGCTGTATATTATATCTTAATGGGTTTTATCAATACATTTGGTTATAACCTGAATCAATTACAGGTGCATTCTATTAATCCTTAGCAAAGAACTTAAATAATCCAGTTGAACCAGAAGCAGGTTGTCCTGATGAATTAACTGGTTTATCATTAATCATAGTGAATGCTCGTTTCTGATTGCCTTGAGTTGAATAAGATACATGAATCCAGTTTGAAGCACCACCATTTCTATATTCAAATATCAATTGATTATATGGCAATAGTTTTTCTATTTTCATTACCAAGGTGTACATTTCTGTAATGGATCTTTTAGGATGTAATTGGAAGTCACAAGCACGTCCTTTATTATGATCCGAACCGTCACCTGAACCAGCAACACTTCCAGGATTCCGTAGTCCAGAGTTAATTTTCCAAGTGCCATTACTACTCATATCAGTACACGGTCCTAATAAATCATATATTGGTTCTAAACAGTTTTCACACAATGCTGCTAAATTAGCCACCAGTTCCTGTTTGGTATACATTCTAGTAGGAGTTCCAGCTTTTTCACTTTTACCACCAGGCAACATTTGGTCTCGTAGAACATTCTTATCCTTAATGAGCATTCCAAGAGTAAAGTGTTTGGATAGTGGGTAACTCATAGGGAAATCAGATTTAGCATCAATTTCTGCTTTCTTATCAGCCGATAATCCTTTAGATGAACTTGATCCACCAGACAAAGAAGGTGCATCAACTATATTACCATCATCATCTTTAATAGTATTAGTAGAAGATTCTCTGTTTGCTAATTCATCTTTTGCTTCTTCTGTACTATCTCTAGCAGCAATTGCTTTAGCACCTTTTACGCTAGCAGCATCTTCTTCGGTGTCATATCTCATTTCTGATATTCTATCGGGCGATGGTAAATTATCCAATATTGTATTATTTGGTATTGCTACTGGAGGAACTACCAATCTTCCTTTAGAAACCCCTGCTGCTTGAAGTGACGTTTTAGTTTCGATTGGCTGATCAGCATATTTCTTATCATATACATCTGGAGTAGTTCCACCAAATAATCCTTTAATATCATCTGACAATGGTAACTTATTAATAACAGAATCCATTACCGATTCACTTAAAGTATTAGGATTGAATTCTCCTGCTGGATTAAGTGACGTATCAACCAATACATGTTCTTCTGTATTAGATTTAGTATCACCTTTAAAGTCTACTGGTTTCTTAGGAGTTCCTAATTTATCCAATGTTGGTATCGTTTCATCAGGATCATTAAGATTAATTTTTGTTCCTTTAGCACTTAATTGACCACCAGCATTTAATTTGAGAGTTTCAGTAGTTTCGAATTGAATAGATTTGGCTTTAATTTGGTAAGCACCATCTGTTTCTATTTTGATATCGCCTGAAAGTTTCATAAGAGTTTCAGCAGTAGATTGAGTATCTCCACCTTCCATACTGATATTCTTTTGAGTCTTCAATTTTAATGCATCGTTGGATTCGAGTGACATAGTACCAATAGTACGAGTATTGAATGTCTTGCCAACTTCAAGATTATAGTTACCTTCAACAAGAACATTCATATCGCCACCGACAGCAATATTCAAGTCTTTAGCAACACCAATATTAGCATCATTATGAAGAATGATATCACTGGTACCATTTACTTCAACGGTAGCATCTCCACCACATAACAGATTGGTATTACCATTGATTGTAATATTACAACATCCATTAACAAATATGTTACCATTATGTTCTACAATATAATACCCATCGCCAATGATATGATTGACTTGAGTACCATTAGCATCGATTTCAATAAATGTGCCTTTCTTATGATACAAGTTTACACGTTCACCAGCAGGACTATCATCAAATTCAAGAACGTGACCACTTTCAGATTCAAACACTTTATTGTAAGGATAAACGGAACTAAATCCTGCTCTAGGTTGTTCGTAACTTCCTCCATTAGGAGTTGGTATCGATTTGTGTCTAGTCTGGTCTTTATATTCGATATTTGTACCTTTAAGAATTCCACGAGCAAGACGATTAGTATCTGGCTCATTCATGTAATCCCTTAAAGGATACTTACCTTCTGGATCTGTAAATCCATTCTTATCAAAATTCTCATCTCTTGGTTCAGTATATGCTTCTTTCTTATGTGGAGGAGCAGTAGCAATTTCTTTAGGAGTTTTCTGAATTGTAGATGTAGCTGGATCTTTATCTGATGCCGGAGCAGGAGCAGGTTTTCCACCTAAAAAGTATTCATTATATCTTCTTTTTAGTGGCCATCTATCTTGAAGTCCTCCAACAGCTTTCAATGCATATTCCATAAATCCAGGACTATGCTGGGCAGTCTTCCAATCTTTCATTTTCCATTTGAGGAATGCTACAACATATTTTGCATTAGTAAGAATTGCTTCATCACTTTCACCTTCAAGTAATTCTGGATTCTTTAAAAGGTCAATATTTGGATCGCCAATACGCTTTGACATTTTATCATAAGCATCAGAAAATGTCAACTGAATATAACCACGTCCGTAGTAATTACCTTCAGCAGCAGATTTTCTTAATCTAGTACCATACAACCATCCAAAATATTCAACCTTTGAGATTCCATTCTTCTTTGCATTACTATATTTCTGTGCATCAGCTTCTGATACATTTGAAAATTTACCACTAGTCAAAAGTTTATAACTATGTGGATATCCTTCAGCAATACATTGCCATGCAGATTCACCTCCAGCAATAGCCAACACAGCACATTGTGCATATTTTGAAGTAAATCCTCCAGCAATCATTTGTTCTTTGATTGCCTTAATACCTTTCATAGCAATCTGGGCTTTGTGTCCAGTCAGTTTTGCTTCAGGTGGCGGAGTATCTGGTATAGGTGCATCTACTATTGGATCTGCCATAATGTATCCTAAAAATTAGTTTCGAAATAAGAAGAAATTGAATCTATAGTATCAAATTCTTTCGGTAATGCAAATGGAGTATATTGTTCTACTGTATATTTTTCTTGATTCAGTAAAGTGACTTCATATAGATTAGTATACTCATTTATGAGTGCAGTGCCAATAATCGTACTATCTTCCATATTAACAATATTATAAGTAGTAACAGGACCATTAGATGTCTGAACTGTAACAGCTTTTATTTGGTATTTGTCACCACGTTTCTGTTCAGTACCCGAATCGGCATTGATTTCGTCAGCAATCTGAGATACTAAATCAGTAACAATGTCACCAGTTGAACTAATAAGATCACCATCTTCGTCGGTCGATACAACACCATTAGTAACTTCAGCAATCAATGCGGCTGATTTGGTCATTGGAATGCCACCAATAGTACCAATCATTATTGGTTGCTGTTTGAATTCATCCATAAAGATAACAATGACCCAAGTACCTTGAACCACTCCAGTAGGTGACCAACCAATGCCATTCATTGAAGCACTAGTAATCGGTCCCATAGGATGAGCCCATGGTAAATCTTTCGTTGGCAATTCAACTTTATCATGTGTATGTAATCCAACAATCCTTACTTGGCATCTACCAAGCATAAGTGGATCCATTCTGTTCTCAACGCAGCCTGTATAGAATACTTGACTCATTAACTACCTCATATTTTCAAATTAGTTGAATCTTTAATAAGTTCCATAACACATTGGTGAGATTCTCTATCAATAACGTGTCTTATGGATGCTATAATATAATCGCCAGAAAAGGTATTATCAGTAACATCTTTGTCTTCTTTATCGATTGGCATATTCCGATTAGTATTAACATTGACCTTTTGGCCAATGGTATAATCTGTACGACCAAGTACTGTTATTTGAACTCGGCAACTTTCTGCTAATGATAACAATGAACGTCTTTTCTGGAATATCTTAGAATTTGTAACGTCATTGTTTCCTGCCAATACACCATTGGCTTTATGAATAGTAGCAATGGCTGCTGCTGGAGAATGTACAATATTGGAATTGAGTAATGGATACTTGTTCAGTCTTTTATCTTTATCGTAATCTGTAAGATAATCAAATCCAGCATAGGTATAAGTCTTTGTTGTAATATCATGAGTAATTAGGGTTGAAGCAAAAGTACCACTTCTCATTCTATCAACATAGTCATAAGCTACAGGAACTGTTATGTCTATTACCTGACTGAAATCTCTTTCAATGTTTCTTATGTTACCGTTATTACCTTGGTTAAAGTCTCTTGAATAGTCGTTAACGATAAAGTCACGGACCTTAGGCAATGTATAGAGGTAATCAAGAGATGCAAAGTTCAATCCATTTCTATTCTCAAAGAACAAGAATGTTGGCGAACCTGTCATACTTATAGCATGGTCAGCCAAATAATTCAGGTTCTTTACTGGCGACCAATAATTTGAAACGTAGGAAATATTATTGCTAGTTGGTTCGACGTGGAATCTATCAGGATCTTTAGCACTGCAATCGGTAAGAATTTTGGTAGCAACATTTGCAATATTATCATTGAACGACTTGCTCAATTTGAGATTCAAATCCATCATCGCTTCATTAGATATGAAGTGGAGAATATAACCAACAGAACGGTTGCTCATCATTTCTCTATCAGACAATTTGAATATCTTGCAAGTAATGTCTATGAAAGTATTCTTGTCTTTGAATCCTGGTGTTGCTAGTCTTAGGAGTAAAGTTTCATCGCCGACCAATGGCAAGTAATTTACTAAATCCATAGCATCTTTGATAACAAGATTTCCTGTTATGAATGGTGAGAATATATCTTCAAAGATATTAATAGCAAGCACTTGGTTTCTGATATCCAAAGAACGTCTTGAAGATGCTACTATTTCTACCCGTTGGATATCAACTTCGCCTGCAGCTTTTAGTTCATTAGTTATGGCCATTAGACTAGATTACCTAATTCATTAGCAACTTGTTCAATTAATAGCGGAGAGATTAATTTTATATTTCTTTTACTCTCATTGACAGTATATTCATAATCTGAATTTGTAATAGGAACAGAATTTGGTGCATCTTCATCAACAACATAAGACGTTCCATGTATTACTGCTTCATAATGGTGAATATTGTTTACGTTATCTTCACCATATTTATCCGCAATCACCTTTTCCATTGTTCTCATCGGTAATGGAAAATCATTAAGATAGTCGTACATATCATTAGACAACATTACTGCCCAATGATAGTCTGCTCTACCATATATCAATTCGGCAATAGATTCTGGAGTTTCACCATCTGTAATAGTATACTCATCAAACAGAGTAATATTGGATAAGATTTGTTTTCTTATTCTGACATTCTTAGTAATGTCAGTCATTACTCTAGTTTCAGTCTTACCGTTGATATCAAAATTGTAGTATATTTTATCAAAATCTTGAAAGTACATTAGAATTTTCCTTCCTGAATTTTCTGTTTGTCTAGTTTTGCCAATTCTTTGAATGATAGAGTTAGTTCAATCTGGGTAGGCATTCCATTGTCGAATGTAGAAAATATACTATTAGGAGTATAGTTTACTACCATATTAATCAGTACACATGAAGTATGCTTATGTAGATTAGGATTTTCTTGCCCACCCGAATAGTAAACAATATCAAATTCGGACGGATATATGTAAAGGAATCCAGTTTGATCTTTAAATTCTGGATGCATATGGAATTTGAATTGTTCAATAATTCTCAGAACATTCTCAGCTTCTTTTTCAGAACGTGGAGCAAATCTATAGTTAAAACTGAATGTTCTAGTCTCTACAGATTGAAATACCATTTCTGTTGTTGGATTAGGAGCCAATTTGGATAATTTTGAAAGTGCTCCAGCAGCATCACCACTCATTTTGAATCCTACGGCAGTAGCAATTGCTTTACTAGTATCGCCAACTGGTAAAGTGCCATTAAACATATCACCAACAGCATTTGCTACTTGCATTGTAAGTGGTACTTCAGATTCATTGTACTGAACGCCATAAGTAGCAGATAGACTAGATGGCATATAAAGAGAAATAGCAGTTTTCAATCGCTTTACTGGTTGCGAGAATCCACCAGATTCGTAAGCAATTACGCCAGCCGCACCGCCTTTCAATATAGCACCTCCTAATGGAGCAGCAAGTTTTTTAGCAGCAGAACCTAAAATACCCTTTCCTGAATTTGCTAATCCAGTATCTGCGGCATTACCAGCACCCGCACTTTTGACTGCATCATAAACTCCTCCTATTGCACCAACAAGACCACCTTGGAATGCTCCAACCATTGCTTGAGATGCAATAGCAGCAGTAGTACTAATATTTCCAGCGTTATTATTAATTCCAGTAATCACATCATTCACGAATGAGGTATCGCCATTTAATAATTTAGATTGTTCTTGTACATTGATGAAAAACACAGCAAAGTTACCACCATAGACTTCGCTAGTAGTCACATCATCTGGATAACTAAATGAATCTGTAGAATAGGTATTCTTAAAATTCTGTTTAGTGTATTGGGTTCTTTGTGCCATCTTTATTCTCTTGTTTAAGATATATAATGTTTATTTATATAATAAATACAGATTATGAGCAAATATCACAAAGGCAAATGGTCACCTAAATTTCCAGAAAAGTATGAAGGTAACGTAAGTCAAATCACGTATAGGAGTAGCTGGGAATTGAAGTTCATGAATTGGGCAGATAACAATTCTAATGTTATTAAATGGTCATCTGAAGAAACTGTTGTTCCTTATAGGTCACCCGTTGATATGAAACCACATAGATACTTCTTGGATTTCAAAATAAAAGTAAAAAATAGTAAAGGTGAAATCAAGACTTATTTGGTTGAAATCAAACCTGATGCTCAATGCAAACCGCCTAAAGTACCATCAAGACAAACTAAAAGATATTTGACTGAATGTGCTACTTTTATGGTTAACCAAGCTAAATGGGAAGCAGCAAATAAGTGGGCTATAGATAGAGGATGGGAATTCATAGTATTGACTGAAAAACATCTTTTTTGATATAAATAATATGAACGTGAATAATTAAGGAATTCTATATGGTACAAAAAGAAACCTCTGACAGCCCATCAATTAAAGAAATAAAAGCTCTTAGAAGTTTATACAAGTTATCGTCTAAACAAGCATCTGAATATGCCGGAATTTCAGAAGCATCGTGGAATAAGATGGAAACTGGTTCCATAAAAATGCCTGGTAATGTTTGGGATAAGATTAATGTTAAAGTAAGAACTCTTCCAAAGAAACTTATACAACAAAGAGTATTGGATGCTTCTAATTATGAATTGAAAGATATTATAAAAAATTCAAAAGCTTGGTTTACGTCTGAAGCAAAAAGATTAGCATCTTCTAGAGAAGGTCATCTTAGAAGTTCTACTCAAAATAATCCTGTCCCTGGCGAATTGTATATGTACTATTACGATGCTAAACATAAAGCAACTTTGCCATATTGGGATAAGTTTCCATTAGTATTTCCATTCAGAATGATGCCGGATGGATTTATTGGAATCAATTTACATTATCTTCATTATAAACAGAGAATATTATTATTGGATGCATTACAAGAAGTTGCATCTAGTCCTAGAAAAACAACAAGTGCTAAGTTGACTATTTCATATGATATACTTCGAACTGTAGCAAGGGGCAAGAAATTTGAGAAATGTATTCATCGTTATCTATTTGACCATTTCAAAACCCCAATTAAAAAGATCCATTCTGATAATTGGTTAACGGCTGCACTATTACCAAATGAGATGTTTGTTGGTGAATCTAAAGAATACATTTGGAAACAATAAGGAAATAACATGTCAGAAACAGGTTCTCTTCAAAGTTTTATCTCAGAGGTAAAGAATGGTGGGTTGATGAAAAGCTCCCATTTTGCCGTGTCGATTACTGTGCCTACAGATGCAAATAACAGAACTACTATACCAGGTTCTTTTGCATCATCTCAAGCAATGAAAAAATATATTATGTTCTGTGATTCTACTAATTTGCCAGGTACTTCACTTGGTACGGTAGATGTATCAGCTTATGGTGAAACAAGAGAATCGCCAACACAAAGAATATACGACCCAGTAAATCTAACATTCTACGTTGATAATGATATGAATATAAAGAAATTCTTTGATTCTTGGATCAATTCTATTATCAATCCAATAACAAGAAATCATGCTTACTATAAGAATTATACCACATTGGTTGATATTATTGTTTATGATTCAGAACATAATGAAAAATATAAAGTAACATTACATGAAGCATTTCCAAAATCAGTATCGGATATTCAATTGTCTTATACTGGAGATGGAGTAATGAAATTATCAGTTTCAATGCAATATAGATATTATACAGTTTTCAATTACGAGACTAATGATGTAATTGAATCAGCGGATAATACTAAGATTAGTAATTTCTTGAAACAAAAGATAGGTGATAAGACCGCATCAAATCTTTTGGGTGGGTATTACAACTCTCTGAGATTCCAACAATCGGATTATATTGTTAATCCAACTAGATTTCAATCACAATTTCAATAAACTTATTATGAACATTGATAAAAAATTAAATGATGTCTTTGATTTAACTCCGATGGATGGTGACTTGATTACTAGACAAGGAATAGTAGTTCCTCCAAAGGACAATGCTGTCAATTATGATTGTGAACAAACCCGAGGTAATTTATATGGACTACTTCAAAGCGGACAGGATGCCCTTGATGCTGCTCTTGAGATTGCTAAACAATCCGAGCACCCAAGAGCATTTGAAGTTGTTGGTAATCTTATCAAACAACTCGCTGACATAAACCATCAGTTACTTGACGTTCATACAAAGAAACAAAAGTTAGTAACAAAAGAACCAGAACAAAAAGCAACTAATGTGACTAACAATTCAATCTTTGTTGGTTCAACTGCAGAACTCTCGAAACTTATAGACAAAATGAATAAAGGCGACTAATTATGGCATTACCTAAACAAGTAACTACAGTTTATAATACAACTATACCATCAACTGACCAAAAGATAAAGTTCAAACCTTTTCTCATCAAGGAACACAAAGCACTTCTTATGGCACAGCAAAGCGAAGACCAAAAAGTCATGGTCGATACTTTAAAGGAAGTTGCTAGAAGTTGTATTATGGATAAAGTCGATATCGATTCTTTAGCAATATTTGACTTGCAATATCTGTTACTTCAGATTCGTGCTAAGTCAGTAGGAGAAATGGTTGATCTTATTTTCTCATGTGATACTTGTATTGATGATAAAGCAAAGGTAAAAATTAACTTTGATTTGACCAAGATGGAAGTTACTAAGAATCCTGAACATAATAAAAAGATTAAACTGTACGATGAAACTGGAATGGTTTTAAAGTATCCTAATCTTGATAACATTACTGCATTTGACCGATTGGACCCAGATGACATTGGTGGCATTTTCAATCTTATTATAGATTCTATTGATTACATCTATCAAGGTAATGAAACATATTATGCTAAAGAACAAACAAGAGAAGATTTAACTGAATTCCTCGATAACTTAACATCGGACCAATTTGCTAGCATTGTAAAGTTTTATGAAACAATGCCAAGATTAAGACAAGCCGTAAAATACAGATGTCCGGTTTGTATGAAGGAACACAACAAGTACATTGAAGGTATAGAAACTTTTTTTTAGTTGCCCTTTCGCATGATTCGTTGGCAAATTTCTATAAAATGAACTTTGCCTTAATGCAGTATCACAAATATTCTTTAGAGGATATTGAGAATATGATACCATTCGAGAGGGAAATTTATATTGCTATGTTGGTTGAATACTTGGAAGAACAGAAAGAACAGAAAGCAAATCATTAACCATGGATGAATCATGCGTAAAGTAATAGACGAACTTATAGAGCACAAAAAGATATTTGATGAGTTGGTAGAAGTACAGATCAATAGCAATTCAGAATTGCAAGGTATTGCTCAAGATATTAATGATATTTCAAGCAAACTAGACAATTTTACTAAATTGTCAATCAGTACTACTAAGTCTAATGAACTTGATAGAAAGGATTCTGATGCCAAAGAAGAAGAACGCGCAAAGATATCTGAAAATAAGTCTATCTATGAATTAAGAAAGATTCGTGAAGCTCTTATCGATAACGCCAGAATTGACGTGGCCGATAAGGCTCAACAGGATCCAGCATTCCATACTTTTGCTACTCGTATGGATGCAGTTAAAGAAATGTTTGGTGATATCAAAGATTCTTTCCGTAATAGAGATACTGGTAAAATTGGAGTTGGTAGTACTCTTAAAGGAATGGCTAGAGGTGTATCAACATCTTTTTCAGCCAATGCTAGAAATCGTGAAGAATTCATTAAGACTCAGAAAGGTCTTGGTAGTACCCGTTCCGAAAAAGTGCTTAAACAACAATACAAAGAACAACAAGCATTACTCTATCGGAACAATAAGAACGAAAGACGTATGAATGAAGCTAGAGGAAATCTTTCAAAAGAAGAATTCCTTAAAGGCGGAAGTCAAAAAGCACAGGAATACTTAAAAGAAAAGGTTGAAGTTGGCAAAGGATTATCTCAAGTCGATGAACGATACAAGATAAAGAATCCTGAAAAGACTGATAGAGAAAAGGATGCAGATTTCTTTGGTGTTGGTAAAGGTTCAATGAAGAAATCACCTGTACCACCTGCAGAACCGGTATTGGATAATCAGACACCGTTAGTACAACCTTCTATTCCAGAACCTCCTAAAATGGATTCTGAAATTACTAAAGAATTTTCTTCAATTGTGGATTCATTGCGTGATGTTATAACTAAGTTATCCGATTCAATTGAACCAATGACTCACAGTGACGTTTCAATGGAAGACAAACTTGAAACCCAAAGAACGACTAATACATACCAAGATAGTCAACTAGAATTGATGAACAAGCAGAATAAGATTCTTGACGATACTTTCAAAGTTCAACAATTGATTCTAGCAGAACTCAAAAAGCGTACTGAAGAAATTACAAAGAAAGCTGATGAAAATAAGAGTCCATTGGATACTCTTAAAGATGCCGCTGAAGATAAACTTAAAGATGTATTAGATAATAAACGCGATAAAAAAGATAGACCTAAACCTACTAGAAATAATAGTAGAAAGCGTAGAAGTGGAATGGGCAAAAAAGGTCTATTTGGATTAGGAGCTGCGGCTGCTGGAGTCGGTGCCGCAGAGGCAATGGATGTTATTGATATTATTCCAAACACTCCAGACATCGTACCAAATAAAACTACAACTGTTCCAGAAACTCCTAAACCAGACACTACTGGAGATATTAAACCAGGCGATTCAAGACCTAAACCAGCTACACCAGAAACTCCGAAGAAAGCTGGATTCTTTGAACGTGCTAAAAATGCATTCAGTAAGGTTCCTGGTGTAACTGCTGTTGGCGATGTAGGTTCTAAAATATCAGAATCAATTGCTAAACGATTACCAAAAGCCGCATTAAAAGGTGCTTTAAAATCTATACCAATATTAGGTACTGTAGCAGGTGGTATAGGTGCATTAATGACATTATCTGATGGTGATGTAGTTGGTGCGGGACTAGAAGCAGCCAGTGGTGTTGGTTCTGCGATAACCGCAATACCCGCAACTGCCGCTTTGCTTGCTAGAGAAGTTTATGAAGATGTATATGGTATTAAACCTGAAGATGATCCAGAAGCAGGAAATCGTTTAACTGATATAAAAGACAAAGTTGTACTAGAACTTCAAAAAGTTATTGGCACCGAAGATGTTAAACCATCAACTGATATTAAATCAGAATCCAGTAAACCATTAGAAGCAATTCAAGAAGGTGGTCAACCAAATGCTATTGGTATTAGTCCAACATCAATAACTAAACCAGACAGCGTATCTCAGGAAGTTAAACCAGAAGCAATTAAACCAGAAGCAAGTCAACCAAATGTTGCTAATGTAGTTTATGATAAATCTGCCGATGTTTCTCAAAGCGCTGGTGGTTCATCTACTGTGGTAAACAACATATCAGCTCCAACTAATAATGTTTCTACTCAAACAAAATCGGCACCTACTAAGTTTGATCCAAGAAACAATGATTCGACTGTCAGCAAATTATTTGCTAGTAGACAATTCTATTAGACACTAAAAAGGGGCCGCTAAGCCCCTTTCTTTTATACCTAGGAATTAATCCTCGTCGGCAATACTTTGGAAATACGACATGATATCGTCATCATCTGCTGTTGCAGCAGGAACAGGTTTTGATTCAAATACTGGAGCGGGTTCAGATTTGAATGTAGGAGCTTCAACAGTTTTATTTGCCAATTGAGAAGCACTAATAGCAGATTCTCCTTCAGTGTTTAGTACTGAATTCAATTTGCGCGATAATTCTTCATAAGATTTGAAGTATTTTCTGTCAAGTAATTCACTTAATTTGTATTGGCTATTAACTACTGATAAGATTTTGTCTTCATCACCACCAAATAATTCCGATGGAGATTCGAATTCAGACTTATCATAAGAAGGCCAGCCATCAACTTGACGCATACGTAATCTAAAGTTTGCACCTTCCCATAAATCAAAAACATTTACAGGTGTTTCGTCTTCGAATGTTGGTCTAGCTTTATCCATTAACATGTCAAAGATTTTTTTACCGTATTTGTAAAGAAATACTTTGCCTTCGTTTTCAGGATGTTTGGGATCACTAATGACTAGAATGTTTGAAGTATATTGCAATCTACGTTTTCTTACTTGTGCAATCTTTTTGTCGGCATCATTACCAGAATTCCACAATTTAGAATTTAATTCACCTACTGGATCATTTTCATTAAAAGTAGAAAGAGAATTTTCAATATACCATTTTCCAGTAGGGCCTTGAAAGCCATGATTGAAGATTCTTACCCATGGAAGTTCATCACCTTCAAGAGTTGGAAGGAATCTGATAATTGCTGATGCATTACCAGCTTTGTCTTTTTCAAGTTTCCAATACCGAGTATCATCAGCAAAACCAGTTGATGGTGGATTAACAATTTTTTCAAATTCTGAAGTAATTTTTGCAAAGTTGTTGTTACGTGTTTTTCTTAAAGCAGCGATATCCATTTTATTTCCTATATTAGTATTTGCGAAGTATGTTTATTAATAGTCTTAGTGACTACCAACTTATATATTATACACTAAATTTGTCTATTTGTACACATTAAAAATCATTATAAATCTCCTTTAATTTATCAATATCAAATTTTACGAATTTCTTTAATTTTTTAATAACCAAGAATTCTTTTTTCCAGACTACAGAATGGATAGGTTCCCATTCTGTAATATAATCATTCATTTCATTCAAAATGTGCATAGTTTCTACTGATATCTTTCCTCCAATAAACAGTTTAAATAATTCTGGAACATCTCCATTAGTTTCAAATAGATCAGATTTTACTAATCCTTTCTTTTCCAAATGCAGACTAATGACATCAATATCTTCTTTGAATAAATGACTGATGCTTTGTTTTCTTTTATTCCATATTGAAATATTTCTTTCAGCCATTGCAATATTATGAATTGGATTATCATTTCTATATGCATAATTTGCAACTAGAAATTGTATTGCTTCTTTTTCAGATTCAAACTTTCTTGCTACTGCATTATAGACGTTATAATCTCTTTTTTCTAAAAATTTTTCAAACGTTAATCCTCTAACACTTCCCTTATATTCAAACACATTATATTTTTCATTAGTAAAATGAAGTTTTGTCGCTTTATCAAATTTGAATAAAGAATACCCATTCATTATAAACCCTATAGAATAGACATAGTAGAAGATTTTGGTAGTTTTCCTTCATGTTGAAGTTCCATTTCAATTTTATCCTTTAATGATTTACTAATATGAGGAACAACATCATCAGGGTCAATAAAGTTTTCATTACAATATTCAAGTATCGCATCAAGTTTTGTTAAACGTTTTTCAGTTGAAAGTTTCTCAATAAAAAGACTAAACTCGTTAGATGTGGCAGTATTCATAATATCTCCAAATAATATTTTGCTAGTCTAAATTGCTCAACAGTTTTCTCATATCTGTCAAACATTTCATTATATGGTTTTCTTATAGGATCATCATAACCTGCCTTAGTCACAACACTATTAGAATATTTTTGATTATAAGAATTGAACCATTCGTTAATATAATTCAATTCCAATTGCAATTCAGATAAAGCTTTTTGCAATTGGAATTTTTCTTTTAACCCATATAAAACAGAAAGATTGGTTTTCATAATAGACTCCTAAGTGATTAAGAATCTATTATAACATTCATTCTAGATTTGTAAACATTAATTTAGTTCTTTAACTTCATCTGCTAAACCATATTCTAAAGCTTCATAAGGACTTAACCAGACATCATGAGGAGGCAACAAGATTTTATTGATTTGTTCTTCTTCCAAATTTGTGAACTTTTTATAATGATTCATAAGCATAGTACTAGTCAAATCAAATGCCTTTGTTGCTGCTAATAATTCATGTTGTTTCCCTACTGAACCCCATGAATATTGGTGAGAAAGAATTGCAGTATTAGGAGTAAGAATTCTATGACCTTTCATTCCTGACATAAAAATCATTAAACCAGCAGAAGCAATTTGTCCAATACCAATAGTTCTTACTGGAATATGAGATCCTCTAATTACGTCAATTAATGCAAAGCCAGCATTTAGATCACCACCTGATGAACAAATCATTAAGTTAAGCATTTCAGCTGGTTCTTCAGAGAAATTAGAATCAATAATCCATTCAATACATGGTCTAATTGTATCGTTTTCTATATCGTCCATCAAGAGAAAAAATGACTGTTGATCTCTATTGCCAGTTAATGATTGATTGATCTGAGAAAACATTTTGTTTGTAGACATTAAAAATTCCTTTATTAATTTAAGACACTCTATATAACATTAACTAGTATTGATAAAACCAGTTAACAAATTATACATCATTTCCGGTCAAAAGTAAACATTAATAAAGCAATTAATTTCATAAATTAATATTTTTAGTAATAATTACGCAAAGTATTGATTGGTAATAACATAATTCCGGCTGGGTCAACCAGACAAGCTTTTTTAAAAATAAGACATATATTCTATCATCTTTGAAAAAACCATGAAAAACTAGTCCCTAAGTTATTGATTCTATTATTATAAAAATAGCGAAAAACACACGGTTCTGTTAGTTTAGCATATTCCAGAATCAGATGAAAAAAAAGTCTTCCGAAGAAGACTTAGTAGATTAGATAGGTTAGGTTTTTATAGCTTTGTAGAACCAATGACCACCTATTTGAATACTACCTTTTGGATGACGTTTATTTTTGAATGAGTCAAATGAATCAAAGTTACCTATTGGATTTGGAACCTTGCCTTCTAGAACATTTTCTGCTACTGATAGAAATAAGGATTGTTCCTTTTTAGGAATTCTTTTTTGTGTATATTGTTGATGAACAATAGAGCATGGCCTTTTATGAAGTATCTTGGTTGACCTATTGACTATAGTGTAACCTACTGCATGTTGACCAATTTTATGTTCTCCTCTGGCTTCAGAGTAAATGGTTTCTGCAGTGCATTGGATATCACTACTAGTAAAATATTTTAGCTTATTAGATAAATGCTTTTTAGGCACAGATTGATTCGTTTGCTTTATCGGTTCCACCATTTCGTTTCCTGTTAATTCGGTAGAAACTGACAATAATAATAAATTTGTTAACAATATGAATATTCGCATATTGAAGTTCTCCTATTTTCAGTGATACCATACCCAAAACAGATACAGTATTTCCCTATTATCGGTCGACTTGTTTTGCCTGTTGATAGTGTGTGGGAGTTTTACTACGTTTAACTTATAAGCCTCTCCTTAAAATCCTTTACGATGACGGAAATACCGGCGTTCTTTATCTGCAATCTGTATCCAATCAACTGTCTTTTGAACAAAAACACTGGGATCCTCATCATCAATAGCCATTAAGACTATTAACTGTTTTGGTTGCATTCCTGTCATTTCTGCGTAAGCAACTGCATACATAGCGCATTGGATAAAATATCCAGGAATGTCCGAGAGTTCTTTAACTCTTCTTGAAGTTTTAAAATCTATTACTGATAGAACTCCGTCATATTCTGCTATACAATCTACTGTTCCTGCAACTTCTAATTTATGAGAAAACAGAGTAGATTCTAGACAGTGTATATTATTTATTGGTTTCAATACAGGCTTAAACCTATGCCATAATTCGCGGTCAAACATATCAGGTTGTACATCCTTGTTGTTAATATAATCTTCACATAGACTATGTATTCTGGTTCCTCTTCTAGCTGCTCTTTGAGAAATCTTATTTGCCTCTTCTTCACCTACTGCTTTACGCCATTCAAAAATTTCTTTCTTGCTGCGTAATCCAGTTACTGTAGTTACCGATGGATACTTATTGCCAGTAGGAGTTTCATATAATCTTGCTCCATCAACATTAATTCTTTTGAGTTTAGGAAGCTCTACTGGGATATGAATTTTTCTATTCATTAGTATCTCTTAATAAAAGTACTTGACCTATTAATGACCCGTACATAATAGGACCACCCCACATAATAGATATAGAATATGCATCACCAGGGTGCTTGGTGTCAGAAACCCAATATGATCCTATTGAATGAGTAAGCAGGAATAGCTCATCTTTAGTAGGCAATCTCCACACAGAACTCAATTGTTCTAATGCTTTAATAGCATCAGTCTTATTGACAGGATTAGAAGTGATTGCTAATCTTTCAATTGTCATCAGGAACTCCTATAAGGTAGTGTTTATGTCCACTCATAATATTATCCAAAGCAATTGTTCAGTTTTTCTTGACGGATAAAATCAAGTTCATGTTCAGTAATATGGTATTCATATTTACCACCTCTCCATGATACCTCTGCCTTACCTGCTTTAGTAGCTTCACCAAATGATGAAAAGATACCAATTACATAACTATGTGATTCTCTATCACCCCAGCGTAATGCTTCTACTACAAAGAACTTGATCATTTAACTTCTCCTAATACAAATACCGATTGTGGTTCATACATATTGGATTCTGACATCTCGTTACCTTCAGCATCACGACCATAAGCAACCTGAAAAGCTCCCATCGAATCATCATACTTGTCATCTATTTTATCAATGAAAACCATAGGACCTATAGTATGCGAACCAATAGTACCAATAGATTGGTCATCGATTACAAATTGAGTTTTGGTAACGTATTCGAGTTTGAATCCTGCATCAGTAAAGCGTTTAGCATCCGCTTTTTTACGGTATACTTTGTTTATGCGTACGGAATTAACTATTGGATAAACTTCAGCTAATGATAACTCCTCATGAGTTGCAATTGCTAAAAATTTTTTAGACGGGATGAAGAAAAATTCTTCTTTAGATTCGAATTTAACCATGATGTAGTACCTATTCAAAGTTGTTAAAAATTTAATATGGTTCTATTATATCAAGAACCATATTAAAGTACACTATTATTTAATCTTTTTCATACCTTTTTATTAAAGATCTAATTTTATTTCCTTCAGAATCTGTCTCCACTTTGTTATGATTCACTGTAAAGATTTTTCCTCTTTTGTTGGCCATAAAATGTAAATGCTCTTTTGATTTACCTGTACTTGCAAGTCTAACATGATGGTGACCCTCGTCATCTACTTTATATTGGAATGCAGTTTTATTTCCGGCAGGTATTGTTGAATGATAATCAGAATACGCTTCGTGATTTGTTATTGATTTCCATAATGCCTTAGCATGAACCTTTTCCAAATAATCTTTCATATCCTTATCAGACAAATTCTTAGTCCATTCCGTTTCTAAGGATTCAGTAATATGGTCTTTAAACGATTTCATTCAATCTCTCCCTTATTAGTATAGTTCTATTATATCACGGATTTTAAAAATGTACAACTATTTATTCTCCGGATACTAAAATGCCCATCAGTTATTATGATGGGCATTTTAAGTACTATGCTGACAGTTTTTCTTTAGCTATAATGTAATTCTTAACCAAACTAGATCTGACAATATCATCACTAGTAAAGTTTATCCTAGTGAATTCATCCATTGAACTTGCTATTCTAATAAATTCGGGTAAACCTGTCACATCAGTAGACTTTTTCAATAAATCATTCTGGGCAGTATCACCAACAAAGATAAGTTTTGATTGATGACCAATCCGAGTAGTAACAGTATCAAGTTCTTGAAAACTAAAGTTTTGACACTCATCGGCAATTACTATAGCATTATCGAAAGTCATTCCGCGTAATGCTGTGGTTGTTGTAAATTCAACAAAACCTTGTTCAGATAATCTTTGGTATGCATCTTTCTTGCCGAATAAATCTGCACAGATTTGAACGTAAGGTTCTTCATAGATTGAATTCTTTTCTTCAAGAGTACCCTTTAAGAATCCAACATCTCGGGTTTGTACTGCTGATCGGATAATGATTAACCTATAGTAAGGTGTACCCTTATCCATGACTTCTTCTAGAGCTTTATAGATTGAAATAAAACTCTTTCCTGTTCCTGCACTACCAGATAGCATCATAAAATAATCGCCCATCTTATAGGCGTCAAAGAATGCCCGCTGATTGTCTGTTAATGGCGAAAATGTTTTTAGATCTTCAATCCGCATTTTGATTCTATTTGAAGCAGGGGTGGTATTCTGTTTAACTGTTTCTTGTACGTCATCAAAATGCTTTTCAATAATTCTGGGTCTGCGAGCCATAAAATTCCTTTTTAGTTAAATGCCAGTAGTCTGATTGAGTATACTACCGGATGTTCTTGAATGTATCTTTTGTAATACTTCCTTAAATGCACCTCCCTTTGTTAGTCCATTCGACATTCTTACTGAATTACATAATGCCGGAGTTGATAATTGGATTTCTAAATGAGGATTGGATGTCTTAAAGTCATCCAACTCAGACATTTTAATTATCCGTTCCGTAACTTCACCAGTTTCTTTATTTTTGAAATCGTATGTTGGCATTAAACAATCTCCATCAATGATGTCTTCCAATCTCCAGTATATTCCAATTCGTAAAATGCTGCATGTCCATCTCCACCATCCCAGTCGCTAATCGCAATAACAGGAACCATAGAACCGTCATAAGCGTAAACCGATCCGTCTTTATCTGTGGCAATCCATGCTTTATTAGGATTCACGTATAATTGGATTCCAAAGTAATCTATTTTCTTTAAATTCATTGAAAATTTAAAGTCGTTATATTCAACAAGATTCATATCAGAACTAAAAGAAATTCCTTTGCTATCCCATTTTAATAGTTTATCAGTGCCATCTAGTTCTCTTACTACTCCATGGATATAATCTTTTTGATTATTAATACTATAAAGAATGACAGATAATCCAGATTGAGTTTTGTAGTTTTTGTTTAAATCGATTCTGCTCATAATAAAAATTCCTTAATTAGGTATTGTTCTTTTTTTGGATCGTAATACTCACCCCTTTCAATATTGTAATAGTAAACTATACCGTTCCTCCTGAAAGGACCTACATGATTAGGAAGCTCTCCAAAACCATCTAACATAGCATATTGTTTATTATCATCACATTTAATAGGGGTGAATCTGTACATGACTTAGTCCTCTTGAGTATCGTGAACTACAGGTTCGTTTTCTTTTGCAGGTTCTTTTCCTTTATTCCAATCAATTGCATCCCAATTGTCCCTGTATTTCTTCATATCAACACGGTCGGCAGAACCTTTACCGCCTTCCCATTGTCCTATTGCCATCATACCTCCTTTTCTTTATAATATCTATACAACTTTACAAAGTGTGCAAATTGTATTGGATGATGAATATGGTCTGGTAATTTTCCAAACATTAACAGCATTTCTTCGTATATATTCTGAACTTCGATTGTATTCAATAGCAAAATCCTATAACTGGTAAAAATTCAACATGTTTATCTATTTCACTTATACTAGAATCATGACTGGTTTTTGTCTTAATTACGCTAACAATTTTAAAGTCATAAATTCTTCCGAAAGATAATCCTTCAGATGACCAGTTAAGATCGCTTGCTTTAACTGGTAAATGCACATGACTAATGATTCCTTCATCAGATATTGTACGATATGATACTAGTGAATCATCAGAGATTGGTTGAACTGAACCGTGGTGTTTAATAAATTGAGTAGTCATTGTATTTCCTTGTTGGTAAATTAAATTTCGAGTTTAAGTTTTGCTAGTTTTTCTTCAAGTTCTTGAATTTCTTTATTTCTTTTATCTCTCATTGAGTCACTATTATAAAATCTGACATAATTATCATATAGATTTCTACATCTAGTATTGTATTCATCAATTGGTTCCAAATCATAGTACCCAATGTCATTAGCAATTTCTCCAGTAGAAATATTGTATGAATCATCATCCGACCACAATCTTATTACTAGATCCTTATCTTCATGCTTATTTTTGAATTCTAGTAACTCATCTATCAATCCATTAATCTTAACCTCTTCGAGATTTCCTAGTATAGAACCAACAGTAAAGAATTTGTGTGTTCTTGTCTGTTTGTGTATCTTCATGTACTGATCATAAGTTGCTAACATTTGAATGCTCCATATAACTAATCATAAATCTAATATTGGCTGGGGTGAATTCTCCATTAATGTAAGCATCTTTAAGATTTGACCAGTCACTGCTCAAATCAATTCTGGTACCTAACATGCCTGCTATCGTGTAACTGAAAGGTAACTCATCGTCTTCAAAGTAATTATAGACTTCGGTTATTAATTCTAAGTCACTTATAGTATTTTTCATTTTATACATCCTCCGAAATTGATAAAATATCCAAACCATCACCGTGTTTGAAAATGGCTCTTGCTTTTGCATCTTCTTCATCAAACGCTACAATGTAGTCGAATCCGTGAACAGTGTCTTTTTTGAAGAAGTAATCGAATTTTTCATATTCCACTTCAAAAGATTTCATATTAGCTGGAAGGGATTTGTCTAGTCTGTTTAAATTTATTGATTTCATTTTGTAGTTCCTTATCAAGTTAATATGAGTCTATTATATCATTATTGGCATAAAAGTACACAAAAGAATGCGATTTTATAAATAATAATGAATTTAACAGGAGACACGCATGGAAAGCAATATCACTGGTTGGTTCGATTTGATAAGCAAAGTTGGATTCCCCATAGTATCTGCTATTGCAGCAGGATACTTCATTTTCTTAACTCTTAAATTTATACTTGATGGTACATTAAGTTCAATCAAAAGTCTTTCAAGTATTATCATCCTATTAGACCATAGAATCGATATAATGTCTAATGACTTAATAAGAATTGATGTATTGGTATCTACTGCACTGGGATTAAAACCTGATACTAGTAGAATAGCACGTTCTGAACAATCAGACCATAGAGGAGATTAGATGGATCTTAATACTATAGCAAAGATAATCAATGCATATGGATTTCCAATTATTGAAACAATGGGCATTGCATATATTCTTTATTATGTATGGGTATGGACAACCACAAAAGTAAAACCAGTAATCTCAGAAGTCAACACCGTTCTTATAGCACTGATTGATAGAATACGATTATTGGATAATGATATGCTAAGACTAAATCAAAAAGTAAACGTGGTTCTTCATCTTAAAGGCGTCGAACCATTCATGTATAAGGAAAAAGAAGATGAGCGAAACGACAAAGGGTGAATTCATCGAAAAGATTGTATTTGCCGCAGTTCCTATTCTGTTCAGTTGTGTCGTCTATTTGGTTTCAGATTTGAATACTACCAAAACTAAATTGACTGAATTGGATAATAAGATTTCTATAGTAGTATCTCCAGAAAATACACCAAGACCAAACCAATCCGCGGAATTAACAAGAGAAAAGTTAAGATTGGATTTTGTTAATGAACAGAATGAAAGTCTGATAAGACATACACAAAATAATGGTCAGATTAATTTATTGAGCTGGAGAGTATCTGAATTGGAGAAGTTAAATGGGAAAAAGTAAAATACTAGAAGGTGGTTGGAGAACTGCTTTGGCGTGGAGTTATGTTTGGATTTGTATGTTTGATTTCTGTATTGGTCCAGTCATCTATAATTTCCTACAATATTACAATCCAGGTCAACATGTAGAAATGTGGCAGGCAATTACTCTGCAGGGTGGCGGATTATACCACTTGGCCATGGGTGCAATCTTAGGCATTTCTGCCCACGGCCGCACCCAGGAAAAATTAGCATCAACTAAAGAAAGTGCGGCCGAACTGTAAAATGTCGTCCAGTAGTATAGGATAATAATCTGTTTGTTCGACTGAAACATTCAAGTACCGGGCATCATCAATAATTTTACTATGAAGATGTCCGTGTACATTCATCTTGTATCTATGTTCTAACTGAGATGGATGTACTGGTATATGACTTAACAATACATTTTCCACTGCATGATAAGAACGGATATCTTTAAAATATTCCATATACTCATCTACTCTAAAGAAATCGTGGTTGCCCTTGATTAGAATCAAGTTCGAACAATGTATCTGATCAAGCATCTTCAATCCTGATCTATTCAGTGCAACATCACCAAGTATGAAGCATTTATCACCAAATTTTACTTTCTCGTTGAATCGCCTAACAAGTTCTTGGTTCATCTCATCGATATCATACCAAGGTCTCATTTTGGTGCCATCTTCATTCAAGAACTTTAGAACATTCTTATGATTGAAGTGTTGGTCTGAAGTTATCCAAGTTGCCATATCATTCCGGTTTATGGTTTTGATAATAAGAAGTTTCTAAAGTATTTCCAACGATTCGTTTACAGTCATCATTACCGCAGAAATCTTTAGCCCACACTCGTTTCACATCTTCTCTATGTACTTGTATATTTCTAAACTCTGGATCCCATCCAACACTGAATCCAAATATAATACCCATTAGCCAATAATACCAACAGTCAAGAAACCTATCCACTACCAAGACTCCACACCAGTAACAGGCAAAGTAACAGTTGCATCTAGGTCAACCAGTTTATAATTGAATTGAATATCCACGGTATTGCCAATGCCGTTAGTATGGTATAGCAAGGAAAAATTATTCACGTCACTAAAACGGTCAAGTAATTTCACGATCTTTTCAAGTTCACTTCTGTGTAATCTAATTTCAGTCATCTTATTCTCCATTAGCAAATTGATTATGGATAGACCATAGTACTGGTTCAGTTAAGTAGTTATCGCTATTCTTGTATCTTTTATCACTACGAAAAGTAAAGGTCTCAGTATATCCAACTCTAATCACAAGTTTATAGTATTCGATTCCACCGTCGGCAGTTTCTTTTGTCATCATCATTGATGTTATTTTATCTATTGCTAATACAATATCGCTGCCATTGCAGTATATTCTAATTCTGTTATTCATCTTGGTTTTCCTAAATTCCAAATCATATAAAGTGGTAAAACGATTGCTGCTACAATCGATATTCTAAAAGCCACTAGAGGTGCTACCAATAATGTAAGAAAGAATAGTAGCAGGATAACCACAAACCAATTAGCAATATTCATAAGTGTTATCCATTATAATGTTCAAAGATTACCCAAGCACCATTCAATGATATTATACCAATGATGATTAAGAGTCCTCTAAGAATGGTTCCTGGAAATCTCTTTTCAAGCGTCAATAAGATACTTGCTAGGAAATATCCAATAGTGTAAATTGTAACAATAGTTATCATTACTACAGACATATAATCTAGGAATGATAAATCTTCTGGTCTCATTGATCTCATGTTATTTCCTGTTGTGCATTATTGTCATAACTCTATCAGCTATTACGACAATGACTAATATTAGTATGGATAACCCGATAGGTGCAAGTATTGGTAAGCATATCAACCACCATGACCAATCGATATAATGGGTTAATTTAAGTCCAACAAACAGTACTGTTAAGGCTGCAAATATATTCATTTGGATTCCTTTATATCTTGAGGAACACAATAGGATTGGATTGAAAACCCTGGCATTTTAGATTTCAAATCGGGAACAATCAAATGTGCGGCATACTCACAAGATTCTCTTGTAGCAAAGACTTGTGGTTCTATTGATTGACCAATTCCAGCAGAAGTATTCCATAAAAAGAAGTATAATAGGTAACTATGCACAAGATTCTCCAAAAGTTTTGATCCAGCACGGGATAAGGTAGAAGGCGACAGCGATTATTACTACAGGAAAAAATTCTAACATATTACCTCTTAGATGATAGTTTAGACATATTCATACTCGAACTTGGTCTAATTGTGGTTGGTGGTCTTGTTGAAAAACTAGAAGCTCCTGATAATTTATTCATATCCATAGATGATGGTTTAGGTTGTACAGGAGTAACTACAGGTTGAACTGGTGCCGCAGTAGACTGTACAGGAGCAGGATTGTTTATGATTACCGTTTTACGTTCAATAATATGAGTATCATTATTGCTGTGGTTAGTGTTACCACTCAAACCACTGGTTAAAGCATGACCAATCAAAGCTCCTGTAGCCATATTCATTAGTGTATTGTCATGCTGAGGAGCAGATTGGACAACTACAGGAGCAGTAGGTTGTTGGATTACCTGAGGTTGAACTTGTGCCTGAGGAATCTGTTGGAACATCTGTTGCTGTTCACGGAGTTGTTGCTGTTGCTGATTAATAATCTTCTGTTGGCGTTCTTGTTCAGATTCACCACAAGCAGTCAATAATAATGATATGGTTAAGGCTAAGTATTTCAAGTTCATTGTATCAAATCTCCATTAAAAATCATAAAAATCAAAAAGTTCTTCATTTGTATCTATTCGTTTAGATACACCACATTTAAAAGACATTGCAGTTTCACCTAGTAAGAAGTTATGTCCAGCATCCGAAGAATATATGTTACTTGGTTAGCATCTCCACCGTATCTTGCTGACACTTTTACTCCATCATCCGTTTGACCAATGTAAGTAAAACAGTATTTGTAATAACTACTGAATGTCATTCTAACATCAGCATATTTTTCTATAAATTCGTCATGCGTGATTTCAGTCATCTGTCATACCTCTAATAATATCGTTAAATTCTTCAATTGTAATCTTACCATTCAGCAATGTTTCTATTGCATCTAATCTTTGTAGTGTATCAAATGTTCTTTTTAAATCGATAAGTGAACCAGGACTTGGTCGTTCACCTAAAGCAAGAATCGTTACATGCAAAGTAACATAGGCAGAATGGAAGAAATTGGAAATAAACATGATGTCTTTTTCTCTATCAGTACAATCCAAAAACTCGAAAAGTTTTACATATTGAATATCCTTATCAGCAAATGGGATATTCCATTCATTAGGATTCATCTGTCTGTAATAAGAATTAGAGTATTCCATCATTTCAGATGCTTTGGTTGGTTTTTCTATTTCTTCAACCAGTTTGAATAGAGCATTGTGTTTCATTTCAAAATTCCTCATCAGTTTGTTTAATTGGTATTATTATAACACATTAGTACCAATTATACACATTTATTTTAGCCCTTCTTATATTCGGTTAGTACCAATGTTACATAATTGATTGTTTCTGGATAATTTGGAATCTTTCTGTGGTGTCTAATCACAGCATTCTCTCCTGCATTATATCCTGCTAATGCTAGTTTCTTATTACCATCAAAGGTATCCAATAAGAATCTAAGGAACCGTACACCACCATAAATGTTCTCTTTGACATTGGTACGATCTGATACACCAAACCGTTCTGCAGTAGCAGGCATCAGTTGCATCAATCCTACTGCACCTTTCTTACTAACAGCCTTGGTTCGATAAGTGCTTTCAGTTTTGATTACAGCACGAACCAGCTTTTCGTCCACCTGATACTTCAATGAAGCATTATGGATATAACGGTCAATATCTTTAGGAGTAACCTTCGGTTTGGTAGTAACCATTTGGTATGAATGATTAACAAACTTGGCAGTTCCTGTACTTGTATAGATTTGAGTACTAGGAGCCATCATCGATGATACTATCAGAATGGTCTTAATCATTTCTTTGCCTTCTTAGGTTTGCCTTTATGGCATTGCTCATTTAGTTTAACATACTTCATGGGAGAGCATTTCTTATGAGTCTTGAAGAACTTCTTTTGACTAGCAATACTATCAAGGTATTGCTTTGTGTAGCATTGTTCCATAAGATTAACGATGTTGATGCAATTAGCCTTTACGGGTAATGACACCAACATCATGATTAGGATTTTAGTTTTCACTGATTGTCTCGTAGATATGGTAGCAGTAAACTAAATCGATTATTGGTTCGTCATAAATGTATTCAGTAGTAGGAGTTTGTGTACCAATATAGTCGCCCCATTTGTGCCATCTCCAACCTTCATATCTAGGTTGATTAGATTTACTGATTCTATGTAATAACACTACAAATTCGCGGTCAGGCGATAACAGTTCTGGGATGACTTCAAGTAAATTTTCAATTCCATCACATACGCCATAATACCATGCAAAACTATTTGTTAAAAATTCAGGATCTCTAATATATGATTTAGAATGCTCGAGTGCATGTAACCGAGACGAATAATTGCTTATATATGATTTAGAACGCTCGAGTGCATGTAACTGAAACGAATAATCGCTTAGATAAACGCCTTCTTGTAATTGATGTTCTTGTATAATCGGGTTACTCTTTAACATTTTATAATTCCTCTTCAAATTTTGTTATAAGCATTCATTATTAGAAACACCACAAATACTACCCCAATGGTGTGTACTATTGTTGATAGTAATTCAAACAAGTTTGGTCCAATATCAATCATTACGCATTCTCCCAACTGATAGTAATTACAGCATTGTTAGTATAAAAACGTATTCCAGAACTTGCATATGCTGCCATATCTGGTGACCTACTAGCAATACAGTTTGCTACATAACCATATTCCTTCAGTGTAGTTACTAGAATTCCAGCAATCTTATTGAACGTCTGGTCAGATAACCCATCAACTTTGTTAAAAGAAATTGTGTATTTTCCATTCTTAATAGCATCATTTATCAATACTTGAATTTCTTGAAGAGCTTTGGTGATTTCCGTTTGTTTGATCTTGTTAAGGTCAGTTTCTACTTCTTTAGTTTTGGCATAAGCCACTGCTGCATGTATCATAATTTCCTCTTTTTCTATTGCAATATTATCAAGTTCTTCTAGGAATTCAGATATACATCCATCAGATCCAATAAGGTACCATTTGCATTCTTCTTCAACAAATAAGTAATTATATTCTTCACGTTGGTATCTGTATCTGTAAAAATCAAAGTTGTCCCAGATTTTAACTTTAGTATGTTTTTCGCCGCGGTCACGGCCATAATAAACACAGGTGTCCTTTTCTGGAAAAGCAAAAGTATGTTCAGTGCCTTTGGTTGGTTCACAACGAATACCCAAGGACGACAGGCCACCAAATGATACTAATTGTTTTACTTTTGCTGGTGTATTATAATATTCTTTTAGGATTCGACCATTATGTTCAACATAACCATCCCAATGGCAATAGATTTGATGAATGGTACCGTCAAGATTTTGGATCGCGATAGTTGAATTTGTGCTCATTATAACACCTCACATTTCATAGAATAGCCAAGTAACCCATCTTCCAGTTCTTTTTGGATTTCAGGAGTATGTTGTTCAATATAAAACTCACATTCCGCATAAGTATCGAATGTCATCGTGGTAACTTCAGGAGTCCCATGAGAAATCTGATCAACATTAAAGTACATCATCATAGTTAAAATTACACCAGTCATTTCTATTCTCCTAAATTAATTTTTGTAATGCATTAAGTACACGTTTTGAACCACCAGATTTATTCATTACAAACAATCCATTTCTGATTGCCGATAATGCACCTATACCGCTACCATCCGTACCCCATGTACGTCCTGGATAAGTACATGGTAATAAACTGAGAATTGAATGGTATTCAGAATCTGCCTTTACAAATTCGTCAGTATTATCAGGTTCAATATGCTTTGAAATGACTAGAATCGTTCTGTGAATGCTTATAGTCCAACCAAGTTTATCTGCTTGGACTATGATTTGCGCCGCAATTTCTTTACTCATAATTTAATTCCTATTCAAAATTCAATAATTGTTAATCTGAGTCTATTATATCAAACATACCATAAAAGTACACAAAAGAATGCAATTATTTTTGATTAATAAATTCAGGAATATCACGAAGTTTCCAGCTGTGTAACCTGGTTTTGGATCCATTATAGTATTGTTGATATGATAAAACGGAGTTGCCTGGGACCTTAAATTCGTCAGGCATTGCAGGAGTTGGTTCGGTAAAAGGTTTTGTTGAAATATTAAATGGAGCATATTGCAATTTATCAACTAAACCAGTTGCCTCGCATTTATGAATTTTACCATACCGATAAGTATATTCTTTGCATAATTCTACAAGCAAAGAATGGAGCCATTGATAATTCTCGAATCCGTGCCGAGCCCAAATTGCTGATGGATGGTTTATATGAGTTGCGGAGTATAAAATACTATCGTATGAACTGTTAAGTTTCCAGACTTTTTTCTTACGGCCCGATTCAGAAAATCCTGCAGTTTCTATACCATCTAAAACTCGATGGGCAGTAGATAGCAATTGGGAATATTCGAGAATCATTTTGACGACATGTCGGTCAACATGCTGTTGAGCGCATTCGGTTTGATTTTTTGATAGATAGAAAACGTTCATGATAGACTCCTTAATTATAAAAGTCTATTATATCACAATTTTAATATAAGTACACACATGAAACCAATATCAGTATTATATTCACAATTGAAATCGTCAGCAAAATCTAGAGGAATAGAGTTTACTATAACAAAGACTGATCTGTGTGATTTGTCTTTTCCGTTGACATGTCCCATTTTAGGAATAAGACTAAAATGGAATAAGGGATGTGCAGGAGATGATAGTTATTCGATTGACAGAATAAACAACACGATTGGATATGTACCAGGAAATCTAGTGGTCATATCCAATCGCGCGAATAGTCTTAAGAGAGATGCAACTCTAAGAGAATTGCAATTACTAGCAGAATTTTATACGGAATTGACTGAGACCATTAACTAATGTAATGATTCAATTCGTATGAATTATTATCAGTTCCACGATTGTACACTTGAATGTTTAAAGTCTTTTTGGATGGTTTACCATTCTTGGATAATGGGATACTATGTCTAGTAGTCTTTCCGTCAGATGGTTTACCTGGACCATCTCCTACATGTTGTTGCCAATCTCTAGCATCAATATCATATCCTTTATCTTCAGCATGTTTCATAGCATGCTGGACCGCAGAAGAATATGTGTCGTGATAAACGACTTTATGAAGTTTAGCTTCTTTTAATTTTTTTTTTAGTAATGTCTTTTAAGAAGTCATGTGCTAATTTTTGGATATTGTTTTTGCCTGAAGCCATATCATGATGATCAATCGCATGTTCCAATTCAGACAGAATGTCATCGTCACCTTTGTGATTATTATCATCAAATACTGTAGTTAATATGCCCTTTTCAGCCGGACTTAATTTAACAGATTCTTTCATATCTGGCGTAAATTCTGCTTCATTTAGTTGTTCTTTAAATTCTTTAAAATTTAACATTTTTGGTTTCCTTATTTGTAATTTACGGTTAATATTGCTGAAGAATCATCATATTTATATCCTTTAGCTTTTTTGAAGAAATATGATTCTCTGATTATTGTAGCAATTGGGTCATTTCCTTCAACATCAACAATGATAGAAAGAGTTTGATTAGTTTCCAAGTTTGTCAGTTTGATAGTTATTGAACCTTCTTTAGAAACTTTGAATAATTTAGTAGCCATGATAAAATCCTCGGTAAGTTAATATGGTTCTATTATATCAAGAACCATATTAAAGTACACTATTATTTTGTTTTTATTTCCCACTTTATCAACGTTTGATTTAATTGCTCAAGTTCTTTAGTTATACTGCGAATCTCAGATTCGAGATTTACTTCAGTTGAGTGATATGCTTTTGACCAATTAGGATCTTCTTTTCCTATGGTAATGATATCGCGACTTCCTGTTTTTCGTACATTAAGAGTTATAACTTTCGGCAGGTCTTTCGAACGAGATTCTAAATTAGACTTTTCTTGTTCAGTGACTTTAATTCTGGCTTTCAATCCATCTCGAGATACTTCTAAATTTTTATAATTTACACCAGCGCATGATTGTGTTTGATATCCGACTCCAGGTCTTGTAAACCCATGGTGAGACATTAGACCACTTTTATCAATAGCAATATCACGTAAACACCACCCACAAGTTCCTCTTACTTGATTAGGATTAATAGGCTTAATGTTTAATGAAGGAGCTTTGCCTTTAACAATATTAGTTGCCAAATGATCCATTATATCTTTAAGTGAAGCATACTCAGAGGCAATTCTAATAGCATATCCTATCAATTGAGACGTATTTGCAAATTTAGAATATTTCTTGATAATGCCATCCATATTTCTAAAATTTTTGGCTTTATAATAAATGTCTTCCTCTTCTTTAGCATGAGGAGCAGCATCTCTAACATCGCGAGGTTGGTTAAGATAAGCATATTGGTAATGTTTTTCCCAAGTAGCCTCGCATGAATTATTGAAAACAGATTTGATATTATCTAAATCTGTTTTACGTATGCTTCCTTGTTCCATAGCGGCTTTAAGAGTAATTAATGCCGCATCAAATTTATCCTTATTCTTTGGAGTAAGTGAATCTAATGTGAGAGCAAAATTAGACGGTATTTGCGGAGATTCTGTTAGATATTCGTAAAATGTTTTCATTTGATTACTTTAGTAAGTTGTGGTATAGATTCTATTATATCAAGAACCGTATTAAAGTACAACATTTTATCCTAATTTTGCATTTCTATTTGCTAATTCTGTTTCGATATCTTGCTTCATTTGAAACTGTACTGTACCAGGAATAGCATTAGCAAGAAATGCCAAATGCGTAGTAAGTACATTAATATCTACTTTTGACATATCATCACCAATCTTGGCAACATCAGCAGATCCATCTTCCATTAATGAGTATTCTTTAAATGACAACATGGTTATTCCTTCAAATAGAATTATTTATTAAGAAAGAACTTTCAATGCCTTATGCCATATTTCTTGACGTTCAGGAAGTCCAGTAGTGCCACCATTAATCTTCTTAGTCAATGTTACAAAATCACCTTTATCTGCAATGTCATTCAAGTTATGAGTAGTCCAGAAATAACAAGCAGATTCAATAGCTCCTTCTCTAGTTTCACAATACGCTACTGCTTCTTCTATTGCCATATCGATGCTTGACGCAAATTTTGTGTAGTTTTCTTTTCCAGTCAATTGAATCGCACCGCGTCCGCAATATAAGAATCCTTCTCCAGAATCTTCTGGTCCATTGCCCATTCTGCCAGCATAAACTTTATTAGCAATCTTCTCGGGATTACGATGGTATTTTTGTGCTTCTGCTAGAGTAGGGAATCGTTTAGGCCATACTTTGCAAAGCCCTTCAGCGCTATAGTTTAAATTTTCTTTAAGGGTATTAAAGCTACCTGATTCATGTCCCGTTTGAGCTAGGAATGCACAGAGTCTGTCCTTTGTAGTGATTCCGTATTTTGGTAGAATAATATTAAGTGCTTTTGTTGTGTCATTAGGATTTTTACATGCGGGAAAGATTTGTTTGAATTTGTCAACAGTAATCATTTTAACTCCATAGATTTCGGAAATATTTTCCAAATAGACGTAAACCATTGTCTACTCGGTCTTGCATAAATTTATATGATTCTGGGTCATTGAACTGCACCAGAACTGTGTGTTCCCAATCATCATTTACAATATGCTCAAAAGACCATATCATCTCATCAATGACATAATCCCATCGTTTGAAATAGAATTCATCAGTATCATAAAGTTCTTTGACTCTAGGAGCATTCATAGATTTGATACTATCAGGCACATCACAATCTTCAACAACAGGTGCACCATGAAGATTTTCTTTGAATTTCTGCAGCATCTTAAGAATGATAGGGGCCAAAGTGTAATCCATACTCCAAGTATCCCAGTCGTCAATATGGATTATTTCCGTCGGTTTCTTTAACGGGTTATGGTCATATATCCAATTAAGGAAATCATTAACCCAGGAATCTGCTAGCTTTTCTCCTATCTCATCGCACTTATCTTCTGATACTCCAAAGTGCATTAATAGGTCTGCTAATTGATAAGGACCGAACCACAAATTTTTTGGTTTGCCGAGATATACTTTCATCGTGTCTTCTTTTTGGGTCCAAAATGCAGTACAACAATAGAACCATTGTGCATTACTCTTTTGGATTCATAGTTTGGATTTTGTTCGTGGATTGCTGGTGTAGGAGTCTGTTTTTTCATATCTCTATCTGTAATGGTTTATAATTAATAGCAGTTTTTTCATATCCAATATAACCTCTTGGATTACAGACAAGTCTGGTATCTCCAAGATAATGGTCAAATGGATCATGTGTATGTCCGGAAATCCATGCTTTAATTTGAGGATGTCCTAGTATAAAATAATCAAGATTTGAATGGTATGCCAGGTTTCTTATATTGTTATCATTAACTGAACATGAATTTCCTTGGGAAAATCTTTCGCTAAGATTTTTAAAACTAGGAGAATGATGGGTGACCATGACGACTTTATGGAATGCTGGCACCATCTTGTTAAAGTATTCCATAGTATTATAATGCAATTCTACCGATTTACCCGCAGTAAACAATTTACCGTCATAGTCAATGCATCTATAGTCATTCATCATCCTAGCAATGGTTTTCATTGCATAAGAATCATTATTAAAGTTTGTCCAAAGCGTGCCCCCAATAAAAGTAGTATCACCGATAGCAATACTACTATTGTCCAGGAGATGAATGTTCTTAAGTATATGGAACTTTTCTTTAAAAATTGTGGTCGCATTTAGAATATCACCATGATAGTGTTCGTGATTGCCCATAACATAGACAACATCATCATAATTATGTGATGCCATCTCGAAGAACTCTTTTATACTAGTATAAGACTCTTTTCCTAATTGCTCAAGTACACAAATATCACCGGCAAGAACGAGAACATCAGCACCATTCTCGTTCGCTGGTTCATAGAAACCAAATTCAAGATGGACATCACTCATGACGTCTATTTTCACTATAATTCCTCTATTGTAGTAATGACTCGAAGATTACCAGCGCGGATAACTTCACAGTCATCAAAGTCAATCCATCGACCCGCAGTGTGTTCGACTAATTTATAACCTGAATTGTCATCATCTTTAAGTACCCAAAATTCCTCATCAATTTTACCGGCATACCAATAAGTTCTCATGTTGGCTTTAAGGATTTTAACTCTAACTGCTGTCAATACTGTTTCACACATAATATAATTCCTTATTCAATAATTGCGGCTATTTCATCTTCATGGATAACATACAACTCACCTGATACCCATTTAGCTTTCTTCCAGTTAAGGATAAGAATATTACCTAATTCCACTAGGGTAACGTCATCACCAAGATTCATTGCCTTTGCTCTAATATTATCATCAGACTCTACACCTTGAATCAATCCAGTATATTCTAGTTTCTGTTTTAACACTAATACGTTTTTGCCAAGTACCTGCATTTTATTTCCTCATGATAAAAATCTATTATATCATCTATTCTAAAAATGTCAACATCTAAATCTTATAAATAGATCATACAAACAAAAAGCTAGTCGCGGACTCCTACATCCCACTAGCACTAATCATTCTATCAATAATTCAAGGAACTATCATGACCAGCACAAGTATATATCAAGAACCAGTATTATCCTATGTCTATAGACTAGACAATCCAACTACTGGCGAATTTTATTTTGGATTTCGTAAAGCCAATAAAGTCCCAGCAAATCAGGATTTAGGTATTGACTATTTTACATCATCAAAAACAGTTGAACCAAGATTCCAAGAATTTAACTATACCATCATCCAGGAATTTGTTGATCCACTCGAGGCATACGACCTAGAACAGTTTCTAATATACCAAGAACTTAAAAATCCATTGATGCTTAACAGAAGATGTCATCACGGTAGTAAAATCAGATTTACTACTTCTGGCAAGAAACAATCAGAAGAATCTAATGCTAAACGATCTGCTTCAGCAAAAGGAAAACCGGCTCATAATAAAGGAAAACCTGGAAATAGAGGAATTTCTAAAAATAAAGGAATTCCTAAACCAGAAGGATTTGGTGCAAAATTATCATCTAGTACTAAAGGAATTCCTAAACCAGAAGGATTTGGTGCAAAATTATCATCTAGTACTAAAGGCATTCCTAAACCAGAAGGATTTGGTGCAAAATTATCTTATGTAAAAACTGGCATTCCTAAACCAGAAGGATTTGGTAACAAATTATCCGCCACAAAGAAAGGCAAGAAGCAACCAAATATATCTGCAGCAAAGAAAGGAATTCCTCAACCAAAATTCTTATCGATTATTGAAACTAGAAAGACTTATACTAAACCATGTATTTCTAGATTATATCCTGAATTTAAACAATATTTTTAGATAATTAGGAAACTGGGAACTGTAATATTCCCAGTTTGCATTTTTATTCCTTATTTATAATCGTTAAATGAACCAGTTAACAAATTCATCCGAAACTCTTCAATCATCCAAAGAGCAGTTTTTGAATCAACTCCATTAGATACCGTCAATAGTAATCCATCTTTGGTATATGCTAACGTGAGAGCCAAATCTATTTCATCTCTAAGATCAGTCATCTGTTCATAGTATTCATCATCTAGTTGCTTTTGGAATTCAGCATCAGATGGTTTTTCTTTTTTGCTTACTAGTTGGATTAAATCGCTCATTTCGGTTCCTTAGCATTTTGTAGTTTACAATGACCAACGCATTTTGACGCAGTTTTACCAAAAGCACAGCACCAATCATTATGCTTTATTAATCTTGAATCTTTAGGATGTCCTGCAATGTGATGGTATTTACATCCTTTGCAATGACTAGTCATTGCATTGATTCCGCTTTACGTTTGAGTTTAGCATCCCATCTTACCAAATATTCTTCAAGTTTATCGGCATCCCAAACTCCATCTTTTGAAGGTGGGATATAACCAGAATATTCCGCCATCTCAACCTGGGTTTTTGAACAGCCAAGTCTCTCCATTATCTCTTCTTTTGATACGATTTTCATTATACTCCTTTAGCAGATTAATTATGATTTCAGACGCCTGAATAGCATCCTCTTTATCCAAATATAGCAGTCCATTTATCAATAGACAATGGTCGAATGCATCATCGGACCAAGTACAGCCAGAGTATCCATCAGGTGACATATCTGGAAAGTAATATGGAGTTCCATGATAAGGTTTTTCAGTTTCAGGAAATCCGAATGATCTGTTAAATTCCTTTAATAAATTACTATCCCAATCGCCGAATAAACATATACCTTGCTCGTTATAGTTATCATAAGTTCTTACTGAACCATCAAAAGTGGTGCCAATAAATTTATAATCAGAACGAATGGTATAATCTGTTCCTACAATAGTAACTTTAGTGCCATGTCCAGTCCCGTAAGTTTTTCCAATTTCAATTTTCATAGTTTAGTATAGTTGTGTTTGCTGATTGAATTGTGACAATGAACACCATTAATCCAAGTAGGATCTTTGTATAGTCCATCATTATGTTGTTTGTTTTGAACATCAATCAAATGAGCAACAGCATTTGCTTCTTTGATTTGAGTAAGCACTTGATTGAATTTCATAGTATCCACCATTGATTCTAGGTCTTGTCTGTACTTGATATTACTATTGATAATGTAATTAATTACCGTTGGATTTATTTTCATTCTTGAGTTCCTTTCCTAAGTCATGTTCAACCAAACATTTATCTATTTCCATTCTAAATATTTCATACTTCAGTCGTTTTACTTCATCTTCAAGTCGGAACAATTGGTCGTATTTGACTTGTAAGTTGCAATACAATCTTGATTGTTCTTCTCTAAGTTTGTTAATTATATCAGACATCGCATTTTGCTCTTAACATCATATTGACAAAGTACTTTCTAACTCGAGTATAATCGACCATCATCTCAATTATCAGAATGATAAAGAATGCTGCAACAACAAAGAATCCAGAAGTTGCAATGTAGAAAAAGAATGGCAGTATAGAAACTGCTAATAGTACATCAATAAAATAGATAAAATTCTTTCCGCTCATTATTTTCTCTCCAATGAATCAACCATTCCCCAAGCTCCAATCATAATACCAACAAAAGCAATTGTAAGTTCTGTTGGCATATCAACTATTCCTTCTAGATTGACAGCAGTAAAAATAATAAACAATGCTAATATAAACCTTATTTGACCTTTCATGTTATTCTCCGTGTTTGTTTTAATATCTATCATAATAACTCTCCAAATCCATAATTGCCATAGTCATTTAGTGCTTCTAATAATCCATCAAAATCTTCTTCAGGACCAAATAAATCCGCAAGTTCAAGTACTATTCCAAGTTCAATGCCATAATCTTCTGACAAATGACTTAAATAATTATTTCTATTGGTATAACCATTTTCTTTATAAATGCTCATTTTAATTCTCCGCTGATGACATGTATGAAATAATGTTTTTAACTTCATCAACAGGAATTCCTATTTCATACGTTATTTCTTTTATTGACATTCCGCCGAAGTACATATTAAGAACTAATTGTTCATAATCATGATTTTTCATTCTTACCATTTGTTCATAATCATGATTTTTCATTCTTACCATTTGTTCAGTTACTTCAGGTTGACTAAAAAAATTATCAAATTCCTCTTGAGGATCATACATTTTACCAGTTACTTTATCTTGAACAACCATGGTAATCTCCTAAATTGTTTTATAATGGACAGGTCTTTCATATCTACCAGTAGTATTGCTACGATAGATTGATATTGACAAAAAGTTAATGATTATAGAAACACTTTCGCCATAGTTGATGTTTAGATTTGTTGGCCAAAATTGTGTTAAACCTTCAGCTTCAAGTGCTTCATTAAGAGTTTCAAAATATGTAGGTTCTGTTTTCATGATATAAATCCTCTATTAGTTGGTATGAGTCTATTATATCATGGTTTCAGTAATAGTACACAAAAGAATTCAAAATAATCAAATTATTTTCGGGGCAATAAAAAGCCAGTGCAGAGACTGGCTTCATTATAAATTACTTTTCGTTCAATAGGAATTTTTGAGAGATTGCCTTGAATGAGAATTGACCATCAGTTCGTTTGAATACCAAACCTTCTCTAACCTTAGCATTAATCGATGGACCATCAGCCATTTTCAATAGGTCTTCAATATTTCCATGCTGTAAAGGACCAACATGATAGGTAGGTACTATGTCACCAGTATAACCAGCATCTTTAAGTCTAAGAATACAATTCATTCTTTCAGAAAATTCAAGATAGCATTGGTTATCAATGTCAAAGATATCGAAGATGAACAACTTATGAGAATCAAATCCTTCTTTATTACCTTGAATACCAGGTCCCATTAATTCACCTTGGACCGCAATATTCTCATTAAGTGTAATCAATGCTTTCAGTAATCCAGTCGACTTGGCAATCTCAACGAATGAATTGCCTTCTTGCTCAAGTTTCAAATCTAAATTTCTTGAACAGACACCTACCAAACCAGCATTATGATAAACGGTGCATGACGAGCCATCTAACTTCAAAGACACTTCAAAATGACATTGGTGGAAAAATTCATGGCCAATTTCTTCTACCAAATTCTGGCATCTTTCTTGGTCAGTCTTGCGGATAAATGCAGGAAAATTACCTTTCATCTGACCACGAAGATTTGCAGGAATAGGAGCTTCCCATTTCTGAACATTCAAAAAATCAGATACATCTATAGTTTCTGCTGAGTCTGGCAAATGACTATTATATTCAGTAGAGTCCAAAAGATTCATTGGTAATAATAATCCCTGAGACACTTGACCTTTCAACTTGATAGTTCTTAATCGTTCACCTTTAACACCATTATACTCTTTAGGTTCTTTACCTTTGGATAAGAATGGAGCAATATCATGAGGAATCCAAGAATCGATTTCAGCATAGAGTACTAAATCACCTACATTATATTTTCCCACTTGGTCAACTACCCACCAACCTTTAACTCTGTATGCGCAAATCAAATCAGCACCAGCGATGGATTTGATTTCAACTACTGGATTGATAGTAACCATTTTTCTAAATTCTACAGGCATATAAGTTCTCCTCAAATATCAACTAAAATTTTAACTTCGTCCCAACCAATCCATTCCCAATCTGGTTTAACAATGACTTTGTATCTGGTGGCAGTGCTATGTTCTATACACTTTTGGTTCAAGTCGTCAACAAGTACCAATGCGTTGCAAAGTGATTTTGCTGATAACATACCATTCTTTGTATTGGTATTAACGATAAGATATTCATCTAATTTTTCAAATTGCGCCATAATAAGCTCATAAAGTATTGACAATATCATTATATCATATAATACAGTCTTGTAAACATTAATGCAGAGTTTGTCCATTTCTCATAGCAGCACAGACACCGGCAAGGTATTGTTTTAATGTCTCATTAGCAATCATATCTGCAAAAGTTTCTAATGGGATTTTCAAGTCCTCATCCGATGTGATAACACCATCATTACTAACTTTAAATCCAGCTCTTTCAGCATATTCATATAACCAATACATTATCTACTCCAATTATCATTCCAACGATGACTATGTTGGTACTCATGCCAATGGTTATTATGATTGGGATACAACACAACAGTGCCTGGATAATAACTATAGCCGCGATAAGAAGTGGGATATACTGCACATCCAGTAGATACAAACAAGACTAAAATACAGAATAGTTTCATCATATTTCATAAATCCTCAGCGTGAATAGTAGTTTACAGTAAAGTCAGAAAATTCTCTTACATTGTACTTTTCAAATTCTGACGGAACATAAAAAGTAATATCACCTTTGACTTCTAACTTCATTCTTGATACAATAGCAATCCTACAATAAGCTATAAGAGAAAGATATATTTCACCTCCACCACATATCATAAAACTTACTGTTGGATTACATTGAGCATAAGTCAAGAAATTATCAATTGTCATTGTAGTAAATCCTTCTAATTTATAATTAGGATCTCTACTTAATACAATACAGTCACGCCCAGGTAATTTGCCAGTGGTTTCAGCAGTAATCCTACCCATAACTATAGTAGAACCCATTGTCGTATTTTTGAAGTGTTTAAGTTCTTCTCGGCAATGCCAAAGCATGCCAGGAGTGTATGAGTCTCCAATAACACCGAATTTTGCTACTGCGGCAATTAAATATAAATTATCAAATGGCTTCACACCGCAACCTCTGCTTTAATAGATCCAAGTGACCGGTAATCTTTAATGGTATAACTATATTCATTAATCTCATCAATAGAATTATAATGGTCATTGAATACCAACGTAGGTAATGCATATTCTGCAAGATTCCGCGATAGTAGTTCTTTTGTTTGGTTGATATGATTCTTATATAGATGAACATCGCCAAATGAGATAATCAAATTCTCTGGTAACATATTTGTCAAATTGCCGAGTATTTCAGTGAACAACGCATAACTAGCAATGTTATAGGGAACTCCTAAAAAGATATCAGCACTTCTTTGGTATAAATGACAAGATAATCCATATTTAGGAACACCAACATTATTCATAAGATTCTCATAGTCCCTATCATATCCAAGTCCAAAATGAGTACCAAAATATTTCTGGACATACAGAACAGCGCGTTCACTGAAGGATAATTCTCTAACACCAAACTGAACAAATGCATGACAAGGCGCCAAAGCCATCTTACCTGATTCTACATTTTCTTGAGGCGTTAATTCTTCGCTTGGCAAATCAGCAACATTCCATGCTGATATAATATGACGACGACTGAATGGTCTTTCTTTAAGACCACGGATAAGATTTTCAATTTGGTCAATACCATCCATAGATTCTGTTGGCATATTTGGAATAGGAACGGCACCCCAGTTACGCCACTGTTTACCGTAGATTGGACCTAAGTCACCCGAAGGCGTTGACCATTCTTCCCAAATGGTTGGTTTATCATTACCATTCAATTTTCTTAAATCTTCATTGTTTGTATACCCATTCAGGAACCACAACAGTTCGTTTGAGATTGTCTTGAATGAAGTAAACTTGCCAGTAAGTAAAGGAAATCCAGATTGAAGATTGAATTTAAGTTGCTCGCCGAAAAGTGAAAGAGTGCCAACTCCTGTCCTATCATTAGTTGGATTACCAGTTTCCATGATTTTCTGAAGAAGATCGTAATATTGTTTCATCGCTTTACCTGTGCAAAATCTAAAAGTATTTGTACTTTTTCTACCGGAATAATTAAATCGCCATAGTCATCAGTATTGCCTGATGCTATTGCTTTTACGATTGGTTCCAAATCTATGTATCTTACCCAATAACCATCATCTGATTCTTCCATCAAATGGATACCCGCGTTTAACTTAAATCTTCTCATACTCCCTCGCCATATAGTTTTTTGATTTCATCGTACCGTGATAATGGCCACACAGCATCAAATTCATCATTATCAGTTTTGTTAAGACCAAATTTAAGTACCTCAGCGTAATATTTTCCTGCACGTTCATCCGGTACTTGTTCAGCAACTTCAATTGCCAATTCTGCATTAGTAAAAACTCCAACCACGTAAGAATGTCTTTCACGGTCACCAAATCGATAAGCAGTTACAACATATACATTAGCCATTATTTTTCTCCAAGTCTAAGTTCATTACCATCAACATCAAACCAACAAGTATCACTGTAATAAGGATCCAATTCTGCCGCGATGAACAAAGGTTCCCATCTTCCAGTATCATATGATAAAACTTTAACTTGTGCATCCTGAGGAAGAGTTTGTAGATACGGCCATAAATTCAGCAACAGTAGTCATTATTTTACTCCAAAATGGTTTCTAATTCTTTTTACACATTCATCCACAACAAATCCATCCACTGAACCATAGTGTTCAGTTCCTGTTACAGACAAGCATTGACCAATACATTCTTGAATAATCAATTCAGCAAACTTTTCAACGTCCCGAGTCAAGTTAGAAGTATTCCATCCGTCGTCATCGAGTAGTTTAACTTGGTAAGCAAGTTCTTTAATTTTATCTTTCATAATTTGGTTCCAATGGTTCTTTCAGCTTCAAGTTGGTTCAATTACATTCATCTTAGTTCTCCTAGCAATCATTAGAACATTTACGGATTTCTTCAAGTGTATAGACTCCGCCATTGACGATAACCATCAAGCCAATTTTAGTATTAAATACCTTGAAATATGAATGCTTAGTGGATTGATAGATGATTCCACTGGTAAGTACGGCGCCAATGAGTAATCCATATATTGCAAATAGGATATTGGTTTTGAAAGCAGGATTTGCTTTGGTGATTTTTGATAGCATGATTAAGTTCCTCGTCAAGTTAAGATGGTACTATTATATCATATAGTACCATCTTGTACACTATTATTTTAAAAATTCGTTGGTCCAAACATGTTTAATTTTCCACTTTTCTACTATTGGTTTACATAGATCATCAATATCGATGCACACATAAGCAACAGTTTTCTTAATGTTTGCAAATCTAACGGAACCGTCAGACATTGCTATTTCATACTTAAACCCGTTTTCAATGCCCCAAGTTCCTTGACCTTCTGCATCACCTGTACTAACTCTGTATTCAAAATTGGCAAGACCATTGTTGAATAATCCGCCATTAGTAATAGTGTTATTAAAATAAGCCATTATAAAATTCCTCTTCAATGATGATTACCATTATTGGTAATCTGAAACTATTATATCATGATTATCGAAATAGTACACTATTATTTTAGTATAAATACAATAATGGAACTGCATAGGGATATGCATGGACAAGGATGTTCAAACTAAATCTACGAATAACCCAACTTCTTCAAACATAGCTTTTGATTTAAGCCAAGAGTCATACCAATTTGGTTTAGACATTAGACATTCTTTACTTACGTAAATCTCACTAATTCCAACTTGAATAATTCCCTTGGCGCATTCAAGACATACTGGAAGTCCATACACATATATTGCTGCTCCATCTAATGATGTTCCTGTATATGAAGCATTATAGATTAGATTCTTTTCAGCATGTACAATATAGTCATACTTAATTTCACGATTTTCTAATCTCTCAATAGTATCAGATATTCCTCTTGGAAAACCATTGAACCCAGTAGCTAAGATTTGTTTTTTGCTTCCTACTGCAACCGCACCGACTTTAGTACTGGGGTCTTTGGACCATAAGGACACAGCTTTCGCCATGTCCATGAATCTATTATTCCATTTGTTTTCCATCATTATCTTCGTTCGTAAATATACACATCAGATCTTTCAGAGTGCTGAATTTTAACGTTATAGAACCATGTTGGTTGGTTATAATAGTAAGGAGCCGCGGGATTATCATGGCCTAGTCTACCACGAAGAACTACTCTTTGTTTGACTTTACGAAGATGGTTTGTTTCATTAATATATTGGCGTAACTGTTCAACAAATACTCGGTCAACTGGGTTGGTCATTTTGACAGTGGTAACATAATTTTTAGAAGATCTTGGATTGCTGCTCATAATATAAAATTCCTGTGTTAATTTATGATTACCATTATTAGTAACCTGAAGCTATTATATCATACTAATTATAAAAGTATACTATTATTTTATCAAATGGAAATGTTTTTCATAAACATGAAGCGATGTTGCATTCCAGATAATATCACCGATTTCGCATTGTACTCCACTCTCATTAAGACATTCATGCAATTCAGTATGGACGTGCTGTTGCCAATATAAGTCATTTTTATATCCAAAAATTGCATCATTTGACCGCATTTGTACAAATGCGTGAAGTTTATTATTTCTAATAAGATATTGAACTGTATTGGTGCAAATAAAATCAGACATTCCCACGGTTTCAAATTCGGCCCAAATAGAAGGCCGGGTATAAATCATTATTGCTCTTCTAGAGAATCTATTTCTTACTAATTCTTGAAGTACGTTCTGGAATTGATAATGGTTTTCTCTTGAATAAACACACCAACCATAATTAGAATTGATCATTCCATTTGCATCAGCAACCTGTTTCCACACTGCTGGAGTTTCACCTGGAATGTCATTAACGTTAAGAGACATGGATTTGTACCATTCTATTTCTCTTTTAGCATAGTCTTCATTAAGAGTTCCAAAGATAGTAGGTTCACTAGCAATAAATGATGTTCCGGCAATTTCAACCATTTTGCAACCGGTCTTGTCTATTACAAATTCGTCATTTTCCAATAGTGACTTAAATTCATTTCTAATATCTTTTACAGAGTATTGTTCCATTATTTGTTTACTCCAATAATATTGCCGCCAGTTTGTGTTCTGAATTTAGTAGGAATTAAGGCACGATTTTGTTGACCCGTCTTATTGAAAATATCTCTATCAGGTTGTTGACCATCGATTTCACCTCTCATGTATGAAACTAAGAATGATAAGTAATTGATTCCATCGATAGCAGAATCCTCGATTGATTCAAAATTGACAGATCCACCCGCTTCCATTGTTTCAATAACAGAAAACATTCGTAAGACTTTAGCATTAATAGTATCTAAAATACTATTGATTCCGTGAGGATAGTAATCTGCCTGTCTTACTCTTGATGCAGAATTCTGGTAATCATTACCTTTCTTAATTTGAAGAGCAATTGCTTCTTCTAATACTTCAACAGATTTACGTTTTGCTTCAGTCATATTCACTCCAGGGTTTTAATAATAATATTGTCATTATTGAATCGATGGTCATAATACCATCCTTCATTAAATTTTGATTGCTTGAAATTATCTGAGAATTTCTTTGCATTAATAATCATGTAAAAATCTATTAAGTAAGAATCAACATTAGTTGCCATTGTAGCAGTTACCAAATAGTCTAATGTTTGACAGTGCTTAAGAAATGTATTAATATTAGACTTTTGATATGTAAAATAGGAATTGTTAAAAGCATGTTTCTTTACTTCAAATTTCAAATCGTCCTTAATAACATCATATTTGTAAGACTCAGGATTAGTCTTATCGAATTTTAAAGGATTGCGTTGTCCGTCAATAACATTAGCAAGAGCATACTCGATAGCAGTATACGCGCAGTGTTCATACACTTGTTCAAATGATCTTTCCTTTCTCATGAAAGGTTTTTCAAAAATACTAGAAGCCATTAAATGTACATCATTATGAATAGTATCTTTGTCAATCTCAACTGTTCCAGCATCTTTTAGCATTAATGCTATTTTTCTAATCATATAATTCTCATAAATTAATATTATAACTTAATTTCTATATTTGTACACATTAGTTAATATTCCTATAAGCATATTCTATTGCTCTAGATGACTCGGTATGAAGAGGACGCTTAGAATAACAGTTAGAAGTGTTTCTGTCCAATTGACGGATTAATTCTTCCAATTGTACAGCATTCAATGGATACTTTCTTCTTATAGCATTACACGCAATACTTGTCATGATTTTATACATCATCGCATATCTTCCAGAACCATCGGTATGTGCTATAGAACTATACTCATGAATCATTTTTTTGTTTACGAACGGACAATCCTCATAAGAAGACCACGAATAATTCTTATGCGAGATTTCCTCAAGCATATCTGCTCTTTGAGCTAGTATCATTTTTTGAATATCTGACGGCATCTGTTCTAATATACTTAGAGGTCCTCGCGGTTGCTCATACTGATGATTGAACATTAATCTATCAGGGTCTATAATCTCACCAATATTAGTAAAGATAAAATTATAAGCATTAGGATAAATCGCAGGCACGTAATACATTCTGGAAAGATCCTTTGTTTGACCATCACCAAGATCGTCAAACTCTCTATTCAAGGCAAACCAAAAATGTTTTATCTTTTCCTTTTTCACAGAACCAGTTAATGGAAATACTAGTCTAAATTTAGGATGTTCTACCGTTGACCCTGATGTAGAATAGCATACAAAATAGGTCTTTCCATATTTCTCACTTAACTCTTCTTTAAGGTTTCCTTTAAAGACATGGTTATCAATATCAAGTGCAGCCCAACCAGACCATTCTACAACAGCATCATTAGAACGGGTTGTTCCTTCTCTATAAGAAGCTGGTGTGATTAAGGGAGAAGCCTTAACACCTTTAGGCGCTCTGAATTCTCCCTTTTTAAGTTTATAACCTGGAAGTTTTGACATGCCATATAGCATTTTCTCAAACGACTCCCAGGTGTTATGGCTTACTTGACGGTGAGTTTTGTTGTCGTATATCGATGCAAAGGCCGTCAGAGAATACATATCAATCCGCAAACACTATATCTAATAAACCAACATTATCTACATGTGATGGAGCAACCCAACCTTCTGGTTTAATTAGATCGGGTAATCCAAAAGGATTGGGTCTACCTTCCTTAATTCCTACTTCTTTAACAATATTAGCATCATACACTCTTTGCCAGGCTTTAACAGAGTCAACCTGGTACACATCTAAGGTACCTACTGCGAATACTATTAGATCTATTAAGGCATCTACCGCATCATCAGCATTTTCAGCATGTTTAAGTTCATCTAATTCTTCCTGCAAACACCCAATTCTAAAATCCAGAAATGCTGTTAATCTTTCTTTATCAAACTTATTAACTGTAGTGTTAACACCAAACTTGGTGTGCATGTCAGAAATATCTTTTACAAAATTTGTACTCATATTAAACTCCAAAAAAATTAATTATAATTCAAAATGCCACATTTGTAAACATTATTTCTTTTTGCTTCCGTCACCTCTAGCACCACAAATTGTACATGCCTTTGCAATACCCTTATCCTGAGTCCATACTCGTTGGCCTTTCCCATAAGTTTCAGTTTGGCATTTTGCAGCAGGTGTATTATCTGGGCAGTTGCAAGATTTGATCATTTTAAACTCCTAATAAGAATTGTGATAATTTGATTAATAAGACCTGAATGCTATCTAAGTGTTTTCTACTGTCTTTTGTTTCTGTACTCGTTTTTTTCCAGAGACTGGTGGGTTCGATTCTGACTTTGGGATTGGTGCTGGTTTGACCTCCTTATTCTTTACAGAATTTCTATATTCGGTTTCATCAATACCATGCGGCCAAATGAAGAATCCTGCATCGACTACTTTGTCTAGTGTAATGTTAGGATAGAGATCTGGTATAGTCTGGTCCTTAATAGCTAATACTAATTTTGATTCTAATGGATGTAATTCTTCTAAGAGTTGAATGAACAACTGTTCGCGTCTTAGTTTATTCAAATCTGCTCTCATGAATCTTTCAAACTTTTTAATCTCCATCCAGAGATTTGCCCTTGCCATACCGACAGGAGCAGCATCTTCTCTGTAAGGTGGAGTTCCTTCAGGCAAAAGCCACTTACCTTTTGGAATAAACCCATAACCAAATAGCATTTTAAGGCTTTCATTACTGAAATTCTGCTTTAATAATGTAAGAGTATCACCATCATTAAATCGTTGTAACATTTCTGGTACGCTTTCACGTTTATTCAATTCCATAATTTTCCTTTGTTGTTAGAAACTATCAATATCGTTTAGTAGTAGTCTCATTCTGTTTTTGACTAAGTAGTTAAATATTTCACTCTTATTACCTTTAGCAGGTTCATTAAAGGCCTTCAGTATAGACTCTTCAATATCTATTGGAATTTTATCAAATGAGATTAACAATTCATTTCGATGCCAATTTCTGATTTCGTCTTCCGTTTTGCAAGCTCCAATTCCATGTTTTATGAATTCTTCCAATCTAGGTTTAGTCATTGACTTTTGTCTAATCTTGTCAATAAAACTATTATCAACACTTAGTATATTGGGAATTCCGTCGCTAGCATCTCCCTTTGCAATATGTTCATTAATAAAGTCCAGTACCTTTGGAGGTTTCTCGACATACTTCTTAAACATTGGACTGTATTGTTTAATATTGGAATACTTATGCAATTGCTTAAAGTCCTTATCAGAACTTATAATAAGAGTTCTTTTAGGAATAGGTTCAATGCCTTCAGACATTAAATCATTAGTCTGAGTCCATTTTGATAGACAAGCAATAATGTCATCAGCTTCTGCTCTTTCAATCCTAATGACTTTATAAGGAAAATACTTTTGTAAGTCTTCTCTCGTTTCAGACAAAATCTCAAATACAAATTTCCAATCTAGTTTAGAATCGTCTCTAGCTTTTTTTCTTGCTGCTTTATAAGGAGCAAATTCAGATTTTCTCCAATAATTAAATCCGTCACATGCCAATACTACATCATTACCAAATTCAGATTCGAATTTTTTCTTATTGGAAAGGATACTAGTAAGAATTGCGTGTCTAATAATATCCTTATTCTTTTCTACATCATCTGAAGTGAGATCTTTTTCAAACATAAAGATAGATGCCAATGCCACTTGTGAATAGTCGATAATAATCAATATGTTCTCCAGTTATGAAAAGATTTTTAAAATAATAATATTAGCATTTGTTCTGCCATTTGGCTTCTGAGGACGAGTTGTTAATTCAGAAAATTTAATAGCAAAGTCCTTTTTATTTCCGATGAATTCCTTAATCACTTCAGGCTTTCTGATACTCTTGACCAATGAAGTTTCTACGTCAAATCCACTAATGGATGTTCCATGTACCGATAGCTTTTGGTCCTTTACTGCTTTATAATTAAACAGTTTACGATTAACAGTATCATATAGCCACACTTCCTGGCATTCTACTAACTTAATAGGATTTTCAGATTTGATATTAAGTTCTTCAAATTTTGGAAGATATTTAAGATTCTTTACTAATTCTCCAGGTGATTTCTGTTTAATCACTTTTGGCTTTCTGATGCTAACAACATGTTGAGAACACGATGATATTAAATCCTTTAGCATTTTTAAGAAATGTTTCAATTGTACCGTCTTGACATGCGAATATGCTTCATTTAATTGATCACAGGATCCTTCTAGTGCTTCTTCAATTTCCATTATTAGTGGCTTATATAAAGGAGGAACCTGTTTAGCAGCTGATCCACTAATAGTCTTTACCGAATTTTTGAATTCAAATGTTCTAGGATATCCAGATTTTATAAACTCATCTATCTCACCATCAATTTCACAAGCAAACTGAATTGCTTCTAATTTATTCTTATCAATAGTAACTATTGGTTTAGACTTAGGAGCAATGCCATTCTCTTTTATTTCTTTAGGAGTAGTAGCAATTTTTTCTAATTGAGAAATTCTATCGCTAATGAATTTTAATTCTTTGTCATCGAGATATTGTCCATTGTCTCTTAAGCGAATTAACACTCCTAGTTGTCTAAATAGAGAGTCGTCTAGGTTTGACAATAACAACCTTTGTTTCTTATCTTCAATTGATGCTAGAGTCCATTTCTTTTTGTCTATGTTTGATGCATAAACATTAAACCAATTTAAAGCATGCATCAAATCTAGTCTGTAATTCAGAAATGATATTTGTGGTTCTCCGACGCCTTTGAATTTTGCGTCTACTCTGTCTATAAGAGATCTACGTTTTAAGGCTTGTTTTTCAGCCTTTGACGATGAGGTTGGTTTTAGTGATATTGTCTTTCCCATGGTTGATCTCGGTAAGTTTAATAAAAGTCTATTATAACACATCCTTGTGTTATGTACACATTATTTTACAATAGATTCGTATAATAGTGCAAGCTCTTCTTGTTCGTTCTCAACTTCAGTATAATTCTGCTTATGGAATATTTGCGCCATTTTACGAAGAATTTTCTTGTCGATTTCAAAGTCTTCAGAAAGTGCTTGAATAGTTTCGTTAATAAGATCGCGTTCCGCTGAAATCCGAGTATATGAATTAGAAATTTCAGATAACATAGTACGGATTTTTTCTTGGTCTTTTGGATTTGAAATGGTTGTCATAATATATTCCTATTAGTCAGATGAGCAAGATGAAGATGAGTCAGAACATGAAGATGAATCAGAACTATAAGCACAATCATAAGAACTTGCATATGATGAACTGCTAATAATATCATTAGTGCTGTATGGATTGGGTACCACGGTTGAAACTATATTAGCATTAGTAACTATGTTAGAATGGTCAACCAAACTTGGAGTTGCTGGAAACGTGGTTACTGATTTTTTAAAATTCTCACTGAAAGCAATTTTAAGATTACGATTATCTACTTGAAGTCTTGTAAGTTGAATATCTAAATTGGATATTTTATCTTCTAACTCATTATTCTTACGTTTAAGATTATCAAACTTAACATGCAGATTAGCAAGGTTGTTTGCTAATTCTTGTATCTTTTTTTCGTTAGTAAACCAGACCATATTATAATCCTTTCAGTGTGTAGATAGTTAACCAGATTCCAGTAGCAATAGTAGCACCAGTTACCAAGTATAATAAAATCATTGTGGTTCTCCATTAATAAAATTTACATTAGCAAAATTGAATGAGCGCCATCCTTCATTCTCAATGTCGTATACTGCAATAGCATCAGTTGTTGATTCTTTACGTTCTTTCTGTTCAGTAGATTCACGAACCGGCAATTTGTCAGGATCCAATGTTCCTACCAATATTCTGTCGGTTCCATCCTTTTTCGTAAAGTTAATAGTAACTTCTGATATTTTTAATTGGTTAATCAAATCTTCTTTAGTCATTTTCATTCTCCATTTCACGTTTCAATAATTTAGTTAGAGACTTTTGGTCTCTCTTATAATCAGTTTTCAATCTAACAACTTTATGTCGATATTTTGGGTCTGACAATTCTGCCTTAACCCAGTTATGTTTATATTCGACTATTTCTTCCACCGCGTCCACCTGTTGGTTCTCCCATGAAAGTACATCTTTTGGTTTCTTCCTGTTAGCATCTTGTGCAATCTATTAGCATTCATAGTTCGTTTTGGAATCCTATCAACCCTATTACCAATCATTCTTAACAGTATATCAATTTTCTTCATTCATAACCGTAATGTAATAATCAGCCAATTGTAAAATCAAGTCTTTAGATTCATCTTCAGTAATGACAAGATAATCTTCAAAATCCAGACCATACAATCTTTCAATATCATCATAGTTGCCTATTGCATACTTTGAACTGGCATCAGAACATCCTTTCTTTTTAACGATGGTATCTAATCCATTTTCTCTTTTGACAACTTCGTGTTTTCCAAATGATTCACCTTCAGAAAATTCACCATAATGTTTCTGTATCATCATCAGAAAGATTGGAATATGTTTAAACTTAATTACGATAGCATCAGAGAATATGCCATCTTCTTTTCTGATTACAAGTTTTTTCTTTGTTCGTGTTTCATCGATAAAAATCATTTTAATTCCTCAGTTCAGTTAAGATGGTTCATTATAAACCATATTGTCAGATTGTCAACTATTATTTGATGTGGTCGATAGTATCAGCAGTATCGCGGTCAAAGCGAATTTCAAGAAAACGTGGTAAAAACAGTGACCAGGTATCAGAACCTTTCGATTTGATTTTGGCGTTGTATTTCACATCAATGATTTTACCAATGAAATCTGTTCGGAGTCTATCTTCATCAGTCAATCCTGAACCAACATTTACCATCAATTCGCCATCTTCAGATTCACAAATCAAAGAACCAATCTGACCTTCATATTTACCATTACCATGTTGAATACCTACTACGTGTAAGGATGCGGTTTCTTCACCTTTAAATTTAATCTGAGTTTGAGATCGTTTTGGTTCCCAGATGTTGTCAGTATTTTTAAGGATGATACCTTCATATCCTTTGGCATAATAATTTTCATAGACAATTTTAGCTTCATCTAAAGATCTGACCTCTATACTTGGAACTATATTGATTTTGCCGCGAAGATTCAGACTGATAAGACGATTATATCTGTGTACATAAATCATTGAATCTTTACCAGCAATCCAATTATCATACGAGATAATATCCCATACTGTCATAGTAACTAACTTAGCTTCTTCTTCGCTTATAGTACCTTTATTCGCTTTATTAAGAATGCCATTACCAGTTTGTCTATCGACTACCTTGCTATCTTTAGTAACCAACAGTTCACCATCAAAAACAACATCTAATCCACGAGCAGCATCAATGAATTCTTGTTCAAGATTACCAAGCAAATCAAAGGTTTTTCCATTGCGTGAATAGAAAGTTACTGTATTGTCTTTAACAACCACATTACATCGCAATCCGTCCATTTTTAATTGAGCCATAGCAGGGTATTTTATCTTTGCTAAAACTTTATCACTCAATGGAGAGCAAAGCATAACATCAAAGGTAGGAATTAAATCTTTCCATATTTTATTAACAGTAGGAATACCAATTCCGCAACCTAAATCTTTCTTAATGATGCATTCAATAACGAATGCATCTCTTGCAGAAACTGATGAAAGTATATTTGACAAAAATTCAATGGCTTTATTTCCAGTAACTTTTCTATCGGCTAAGTCATTTAGTTGTTCAAGAGCTTCTTTTAAGTCTAAATTTCCTGATGTAGAATACGCTGGAATTTTCCTTTGATAATAATTGATATGAGGAGCAAATGTTCTAGTAAGTACCGATTTCAAAAGGTCATTATTGACGTTTGCTTCTAAAATGGTTTCTTTTCCTAGTCGGGAATTGGTAGATCTTAACTGCTCAATAATAGAATAAATCATAATATTTTCCAAGTTGTTTAAAATTACATTATATCACAAATTTTGTTATTGTACACATTTTAAATCTTCAGGAATCTCTGGTGTTGTTTTGTATTCCCACCATTCCGAACCATCGTATTCACCTCGTTCCATCCATGAACCGTCATCAAACCATACTGTGCCATGTAAATGCTGGCCGCCATATCCATTGTTATAGTCAAAATCTAATTCTTCTAAAAATGACAAGAATTCATCCAATTCAAATCCTATTGGCAGAGAAGAATAGGCATGAGATGCCTTATAATGACTTTCGTATGTTACCCAAGCACACTTTAAAGATACCGAATGCTTTTTGGTAATATCATCAAGCGTGTTTACAAGTTCTTCTTTTGCATTTATCATTTAAGCCACCAATCTATAATCATCAATGTATTCGTCAGCACGATTCACTTCCAAATCATCTAAGTATGTTCCATCGAATTCTGTTCCAAATACCATTTCTTTGAAATTTTCCATAATAAATTTGGTGCAGAAGTCAGAGAAAGATAAGTCGTGATTTGAATATGTGTAATAGTGTTCAACACATCTTCTAATACGCGATGCTTCATTGTCAAGATCATCAAGATTTTTATATTCCACCTTATTTGATCTTGAAAAGGCAATAGTCTTGTATGCTTTTTCAAGTTCATACGGAGTGGTTTGACGCGTAGTCGGCATCGCAGATACAAATTTCTTTTCACCTTTTCTCATAGTATTCCACGCCTCGTGTTGGTGGTTTATGCTTCAATGCCGATACTGGCAAATTCAGCAATAACATCTTCTGAATATTTTTCAGAAGATAAGGTACCAATAATACTATTCTCTATATAAGAATCCAGCAAGTCCTGATTATCATAATCTTGGAAATCAAGACCATTCTCTATCATCGTTAGCCTGGCATTGTGTTCAGCGGCCATTACTATTAAAATGGCCTCGTTGTCTTTTAATGCTTTATAGTTTTTCATAATTAAATTCCTCATTGGTTATTTGGTATGAGTCTATTATATCAAGATTTCAATAATAGTACACTATTATTTTATTTAATTTCACATCTTTGTGATAAGATATCCATCTGTGCTTTGGTAAGATTCATACTTTTCAGAAGATTGCTGAATGAAGATTCATAATAACCAGTAACATAAGCATAGTTCACCGTTTTATCAATATTCCAACTAGCGTTTTGAGATGATTCTTTTGCATTTTCAAACAAAGTATCTAGAAGGGTTTGGATCTGTTGTTCTTTATTCATGTGTAATTCCTCATTGGTTATTTGGTATGAGTCTATTATATCAAGATTTCAATAATAGTACACTATTATTTTCACCGGACAATAAAAAGCCGGTATAATTACCGGCTAATTATAATAACTTATATTGAAAACTTAATTATTTTAATCTAGTATCGTTTTCGTGATTTTTGGCAAGTTTAGCCATTTTCTTATCAAATGCTTTTTGCTGAGGTGTTCTTGACATCTTTTTTAATTTTTCTGCAGCAAGTACTGCAGCAACTTCTTCAGGCGATAATTGAGAAACTGCATAAGCAAGTGCTTGCTTTGGCGACAATGTAGTTTGACGAGATTTAGGATCCCAAGTAAGTTCATCTTCTGATGAAGTTATAGGTAATTTTGCTTCAATAAGTTCTAATGCGAATTGATTAAAAGTTTTCATTTTTATTCCTAAGTTACGTTTAAAATATTTATTTGGTATGAGTCTATTATATCAAGATTTCAATAATAGTACACTTTTATTTATAAAAGAGTGTCAATAGATAAGAAACAAAAAGAAACCCAGACTGACTGGGCTATTTGTATACTAGGTAATGCACATTATTGATATTTGTTCTGTGTGAAAAAGTAAGCCCTAGTTTTAATGCTAATTTTATTGAAGCATGGTTAAGTTCATCTACATGATATATGATGGGACCATAGCGTTCCATGAACAGCTTACAAGCCTCATAAGCAATCCCCTTATTCCTATATTCTTTAAGAATGATAATTGAACCAATCTTATAATACTCAAAATCCTCAACTTCAAACTTCTGTTTTTCTTCTTCAGTAAATAGGGTTCTTGGAAATGATAATCCAACTGGAATGTTATTGTATTTGATAACAGTCATTGGCATTTGAGTTTCATCCAACAATCGTTCTAGTAATCTTTTCCTGAGTCTAAGTTCCAGAACTCTGTCTGGTATATATTGTATTCTATCAAACCAGTCTCTACCAGTAAATTCAGATTCAAAAAATTCTCTATAGATTGGTAGAAACTTCGGATCATAATCATAAGTAAATTCTATGGTTACCATAGGCTACTCCTCGATTTGCTTAGCTTCCTTACTTTTCCGAACGGTTTCTTCACTAAAGAAATCTGGGTGGTAGTTTCCATCCTTATCCAGAATCTTTGCTGTATAGAGCAACTCCATTCTTTGCTCCTTTGTTAAAGGGTTTTGTTCCTTTAATAGATTATTTATCACTAAATTAAAACCACAATTCAGTTTCTGCGGGCGTTATTTTTATACCTGATGCAATCAATACTTCTTGTTCCTTCATAGCACTATCCGCACTCATATCATCTATTCCTAACTGTATCATTTTTGACTGTCCATAGAAAAGAAATAAAGCATTAATGTCAAGAATAATATTAGCAGGCGTGAAGGATTTGGTCAAAATAAGTTTTATACTGCCGCTACCGCTTATTTTATATTGCGGATCATCAACAAATTTTATTGCAATCTTTTTATCTTTAGACCATGATGTATGTTTTGGTAAAGTTAATTTACCAGTCTTTTGGTAAGCAGTCAGTTCAGTTTGATTTAATACTAAACCTCGATATAATGATTTAGTATATGTTCTAAACATTGCAGGTATTTTTGTCTTATTAGTATTAAGAAATTTTGCATCTACTTGTTCACTCATATCTAACCATCTATCAAGATGCTTTATGAATTCCGGACTTTCATGGAACATTACTTTACCTCTTTAAATAAATTTTTTACATGATTACGATGAATCTTACCACCAACAAAGGCATTGTACCATTTGTCTGGTTGTATTAGTACTTCGTTTATGATCTGTTCTTTCATTTCAAGGTACGAACATTCACCCTTGGTTTGGCAGAAATGAATAATCTCACGAGTAAAATTTTCTTCACCTAATGTCTTAACATCGTGTTGCAATTCAATTGATGATGACCAGTATTTCATCCAGTCAGATTCAACCTTTGTCTTTACTCGTTTCTTTTTCTTTTCACCAGATTTCAGTACTACAGTCTTAATAGACGTTTTGGAAAACTTTGCTAATTTCTTGCCGATATACTGTCTACCATCAATCTTGTTAGATATCAAGTAGACAAAGCCTTCGCACTCTGGCAATTCGGTTACTAATTTTCCGTTATGAGTCCAACTCATTCGTCATCCGTGTCGTCTTCATCTCTAAAGATTGGACTTGCACAGATTGGGCAATAGATAATATCATTTTTCTCAACACCATCTGTTCGGATTGTTATAATCCCTTGTGTCTCGCATGAGTCACAGTCAAACATTTGTTTTGTCATTTTACTTTCCCTGTAGTCATACCGCACCAAGATTCTTTTTTCTCACCATGATATGAACGAGCATATCCGTTTTTTATTAGTTCTTCTGATAGAGATTTGCCATCAAGAATAACATCACCCAATACTCTACCACCGTATTTATCCCAATCCTTAATAGAAACCTGTTGGACTTTAGATTCTGCAACTAGGCGTTTAGTAAATTCCGACGCAGATTTACCTTTTTCTGCTTCACTTGGACACTTTGCACGGAATCCTTTTTCTGGGGTATCAACTCCTAATACGCGAATTGATAACACTGGCTTTAATGGTTTAGGCAAGAATTCAGCTTTGAATTCGACAGTATCACCGTCAATGACCCTAGTAATAGGATAGTTGTAAACCTCGGCCGAAACCGAGGTGCTGATTAATGTTAATAGTAATAATAATTTCTTCATATTATCCGTGACAGGCTACACATTCGCCTTTATTAGTTTGAACTCCGCTTTCAGATCTAATATAATAAAGACTCTTAATATAGGGATCTTTGAAAGCCATTTTATGTACTTCACTAATATACTGTTCAGTCTCATCTGAGCTAAAAAATAAATTAATGCTTTGCGCTTGATCTATATATCTCTGACGGCTTGATGCTAATCTAATAATATGCATTTGGTCAATTTCAAATGCAGTCTTAAATACTAGTTTCTCATGGTCATCTAACCATTCAACATGTTGTACCGAACCTTTCTTGTTGATAATATCCTTTACAGTATCATCAGAATAGACACCACGTTCTTTCATTAACTTTAATAGTGTTGGATTAACTCGGTCAATCTTTCCTGCTGCCGTATTTTGAACATATGCATTTTTATAAATTGGCTCTATGCCTTGACTAACAGAACCACAGATTAAAGCGGAACTGAGATTTGGCGCAACAGCAATTCTATGAGTGTTTCTAACTCCATAACCTTTGCACCATTCAGGTTCGCCAAATTGTGATGCCATCCATTGAGAAGCTTTTAATGATTCTTCATTGATATGTTTAAAGATTTCAGTATTCTTTAATTGGGCTTCAAACGATTCAAAAGCAATATTATTATCTTGAAGATACGTATGGAATCCTAATAAACCTAATCCAAGTGCTCTGCTTTTCTCTGCAAATCTAACAACCTTTTCCATTCCACGAGTGTTCTTTCCAATCTCTATTAGATCTTGGTTAACACAGTCAAGGAAAACTGTGGCATCAAATACTGCTGTTGTATTTTTCCATTCATCAAAAAGTGATGCATTCATTGATGATAATACGCAACTAAAAGTATGTTCGTCATCTGAGAATAATTGTATTTCCGAACAGAGATTGGAAGCTTTTACTGTAAGGCCCAAATCTTTATACATTGCAGGATTTTGTTCGTTAACTTTATCAATGAATTCAAAATAACCTTTTCCTGTAATCATTTTTAATTTCAATGCCTTTTGATATCTTTCAATAGCATCTTTATCTCCGGCATCTAATCTTTTAATAAAGTCATTACTAATATTCCAACCAATATTTGCATCATCTGGTTGTTTGTTAATATAATTGACTAGTTCATGGAAATCTGGATGGTCAATTTCTATATAACCTGCCCAAGCTCCGCGTCGTTGACTTCCTTGGCTAATGTCTCTTGACATTTGAACAAAGTCTTTGAATACTGGAAGAACTCCAGACGAACTTCCTTTTATTCCAGATATTTTAGATCCTCTTGGTCTGATGTCACCTAAATAACCAGAAGTTCCAAATCCATTTTTTGATAATACCGCAGCTTCCTTTTGTGATTCATAAAATGAATAGACAGAATCACTAATGAATCCGCCTGAGCATGATACAGGACATCCAATACCAGTTCCCATATTAGATAACACTGGTGTTGATGCTGCTAACCAACCATTCCATAATAAGTCAAAGAACTTTAATTCCCATGTTGCTGGATCATTAGTATATGTTGCCGCGTGTTTTGCTATTCTAGAATATACAGACTTCAAATCAGTATATTTGTTTGAAAGATAATTTTCTTTTAGCATTTGCCATGCGGCAGTAGTGCACCAATGGGGAAGAGAACCATTCTCTTGTAGTAGTTTACGTTCTTCACCTAATTCTTCATAGATTGATAATTCTCTTACCATTGAAATTTTCCTTCTGACCAATTGCGACTATAATCATTACCTTGACTTGAAAAGAAGTCATGTAAAGTTGAGCTTTCAATATCTTTATAGAACCAGGTTTTAATTGGGTTATAAGACGGTTTAAATATTCCACTATATGAAAGATTTTCTAGACATATATCTAATCTAGATTCAACAAAGTTTTTTAATTGGGTGTTTGTTATTCCCTTAATATGGCCCTTCTCAAAAATTTTATCAATAATAATTGATTCGTGCTCTAGAATAACTCTTGCGGTTTCTATCAATTCTTCTTTGAGGCCAACTAACTCAATAGAGGTCAATTGTTCATCGGCGAAAGCTTCTGACTTTAATGTTCTGAATAACCATGCGCCTGCTTGTGAGTGTAAGGTTTCATCAATTGCTGAAAAATTTATTCCAGCATTTATATTGATGAGTTTATTTTTTCCTGCCGAGTTGAAATGTTTAAGAAATGCAAATGAACTATAAAGAATAGCTCCTTCAATCATTGAAAACACTCCAACCGATTTTAGGACATTGTACACAGAATCTTTTTTAGTAGTTCTTTTTGCAATCCAATTCATTCTATTGGCTAGTACTTCATCTTCTTTGTAAGAGTTATAAAAGTCAACATTATCTAATCCAAGAACTTCGTTGATTTTATTATAGAATGGAGCGTGTACTCCTAATTCCATAAACGAGAAGGTAGAGGCCATTCTTTGAATATCTGGTCTAGGAAAGACTTTACTGACATAATTTTGCCAGTAATCATTACCAACATTTAATTCATATAGAGTGAATAATTTCAGTGTTGATATTACGCCGTGATACTCTGATTCTGTGCAATTCGTCTTCAGATCATGAAGATCCTTTTCTACTTCTATTTCATCTGGAAACCAAATTATTGATGCCTGTTGTTCTGAAAATTCTATAGCAGTTGGATAATCAGTAATATATTCACTCTTTGGGCTTAAGATTCTAATAGCCATGTATTCCCCTGTGTGTCATGCGATTCCTTACAATATGTAAATTATGTATGTTATTACTATGGAAGTAATTAATGGAATTAATAGTTGATGCAACAAAAGTTTCATTTTACTCCGAACATTGATAAATCTGGTGAGATTGAGGATCCTTCTTTATAATTTTCCATTTCATATTTTGTATGCAAATTAGAATCCAAATCTTTAATGAATTCAGAAATAGATTTAGAAATTCCGCAGTTAAAACACTTATAAAGAAATTTGTGGTGTTTCATGTATATATTTCCGCGGGTCTTCTTTGGATTCTTTACAGAATCACCACAATAATTGCAAGAGAATCTCCAAGCAGAATCATTAACTTGTTTAAAATTTCTAAGTCTCGATGATCCCAATAGGATATATTTTTTATCGGTTTTTATCATAATGAATTTTCCAATTTTGTCAATTCTTCAATACTATTAAACGACTTTGTTGGGTACTCAGTAATATAACAATTTGCTGGGTAATTAATATTTCTTAAATAATGAAGAATATGTAAGAAATTTAATTCTTTTGATTGAGTAATGTATTGTCCATTTTTCCATAACACTTCATGCATTTTTTGAAGACTATCATATATTACATCGTTATTGATATAGAATATAGACTGATCGTGGAATCCTTCCAAATGAGTTTCTCCAAGTTTAGAGAAGTCTGCTGATAATGCGTTCATATTAGAATCAGTCAATATAGTAACGTAAGGATTCTTTTCAGTACATACCGGAATTACTGCGCTTGAAAAGTTATTACCAGTAGAACTTCCAACATCTTTCAATTCTTTGAATATCATTGGACTATCAATATAAACATCGCCCCATACCAATATAGAATTGTTATATTGATGAGCATTCTTATACATGGAAAGAATTGCATGTCCATCTCCTAGTCCCGAATTTATAGGAATTAGATTTATTTTAATATCAAATTCACTATTATCCAAAAATTCTTTAAAACTTTTTACTGCAGAATCTTTAATTACTAAATCTATAGAGTCAAATACTTCGGACTCTATAGCATTAGTAATAATTCTTTTTAAATTAGGAACTCCATTTACTGGATATAATACTTTTGGAACATTAATGTTTCCCATTCTTTTGCCGTTTCCAGCAGCTATAATAATTAAATTAATCATCTTTTCCCAATAGAATTGCTAAGTACATGTTAGTATCTTTGACATCTTTAACTGGTATAAAATTGCAATGTCCACATTGTGATATTTGGTGGTCATTGCCAGATTCACCTTCATCACCAATATAAGTAAAATCATTAACGAATAGAGTTTCTGTTGCTAAAATTTTATCCAAGTTTGGTTTTGTAATGTCAATCGTTGTTCTTCCAGACATTCTAATTAATAGATCGTATTTGCTTAGTTTAGATTCTAATAATAATTTAATGCTATGTCTGTATTCAGGAGATATTGGTTTGATAGAAATCATTACCTTTCCACGTATTTGGATTTTAGTAATATCAATTCCACAGTCTACAATATCTGCCGTAATATATTCTATATCATTTTTAGAGAAAAGTAAATCATTATCTAGGCATTTTTCGAATTGCGGAATTCCTTCTTTATTAAATTTGTATAGATTAACACCACCATCTGCTAATGCTTTAATATTAGAAAAATTTCCATGCAAAGCATTGATAGTATTTCCAGTAGATATCCAAACATTATTAGTCTTATTATAAAGTTCTTGAACTCTTTTGACATTGGATTTAGATACTTTAGAGTGCTGCGAGCCTCTAGCAACAATAGTATCATCATAATCGAAAACGTATTGGTCACTAATCTTTGGGTAATTATAATAGTGGTCAAAAATAGTTTTTACCAATGCCTTCCCGTCGTGTTTACCCTGATTAAGTAAGAAAGCTGAGATTTTTTGATACGAATCAGGAATTAATAAAGGGTCACCGTCTAAAGCAGAAATGATAGTAGTATCTTTTGGTAAATAACCCATAAGAATATTAATCAATTCGTCACCAGATACACCTTTCATATCAGCATCTTGACTAGCATTAAGAATTAAATATTTCTTTGCTTTCGATTCTGATATAGTTTCAGAGAATCCTATGGATTTATATGTCGGAATAAGAGATGACCATTGAGTCCCGGATGAAAAAATTATAATGTCTGCTGATAATATTACAGATTTCGAAAGTTCTGATAATTCTGGAATTACTGGCTTATTATGGTTATCAACAAAGAAACAATCTACGATTTTATCATCAGGATTATTCCATGATACTATATCAGCTTCGTCATGTATAATATAACCAGATTGGGTTTTAGCCATAAGATACATCGGAGAATCAGTATTAGAAATTACACTATTCTCTGGAATGTCTAATATTCCTTCAAATACTTTTCCTGCAGAATCCAATGAATAGTTATGTTTCTTTGCTATTCCAGAATAAATGATATTAGAAATTGAAAAGTCAATATAATCTATCTGTGATGATAACTGGCTATCAAAGAATTGATTCACTCCAGAAGCTAATACACCTCTATAAAACATATCAATGTCTAGTTTATGGATTCTGTCTAAAAGCACCGATTGAACTTCATCGGCAGAAATAGTTATTCTGTCATTTAGGAATTCATACAATTTTTCTGATATACTATTTTCCAGTTTTGCTCTTAGCATTTGATTCTTTCTTAAATCGGACGGACCCATAATTTTTCCATCCATAACTTTTCTGCATTCTCCAGTAGAAAGACCGTTATCCGCTAAGTTTGTAATGACCGTATAGTCTAATACATCTTTACCAAATGTTTCATATAGACCTTTCTGTAATTGAACTGAACCAGTGCCACCTGAAAATATTACGATTTTCATAATATACCCTTATTTTTTTCTGCAATAAAAATATAACATTCTGCAATCTTTGGATTTAGAAATGCTATCGTACTTGCCGCGAATCCTTGCGAAATCCCTTTTAATTGGTTATATAGAGCCATATTGTTAGAACTCAAATGCTTTTTAAAATATCTGGCTTTACCTAACCACCCATTGACTCTTCTGATACTTAATCCATTAGTGGTTATCATATCATGCATTTCGTCCAAAGTAAACTCTTGAATGTGATTCTCTGGCCATACAAATTCTTGACCTTCGTCCTTTTTTGGATTAGGAGATGATATGACAATAAATCCTCTATCTGATACCAATTCAGATGCTTCTTTTATAAGTTTCAATGCAGTTTCTTTTGGAATATGTTCTAGAATTTCCTGCAACAGAATTACGTCATATTTGTCGTGATGCTTAATGTCATGAAATGAAGTAGTATTTAGATCACAGTGAATGACTTTGTATTTGTTGACAGATTCTCTTCCAGTTGGTGAATTTGCTTCATCTACAACAGATTGTTCATATTCTAAACCCAAGTAATCCACTCTGGGACGCAATAAACTTTCAAAACTTTTAGACCAAAATTGATAGAATGTTTTATTACCACACCCAACATCTAATATAGTAACATAATCTTCAGTATTTTTTCTTTTGATTTTGGTAATTTCTGTGCATGTTGAAGTATATCTGCTAATGAATGCAATATGCCATGCACTGGAAAATTTTATTTTACCAAGGAATCCATTTTTAAAAAATACTGCTGAACTGTCATCAAATACGTCTTTTTCTTGTTCCATATTATACCTCCAAAAGTTTTACAAAGTTTAAACAATATTCTGATTTATTAAAATCTACACATGAATGTTGAAGTTCTATTAGTGATTCGTAATCAGAATCTGACAATGATTTTAATCTATCTGCAAATTGATTTCTGTCATTGATATATAGCAAATTGGAAAGTTCAGTATTGTTTCCAAAAATTCTTTTATTCTTATCAAATTCATTATCAATGAATAATAAAGTTCCCGCCATAATAGATTCATATACTCTTTGAGAGATCATTTCAAAATCTGGGTATTGATTATCACCAATAGCAATATGGGTTTTAGAAGAAGACATTTTCTGAATCATATTATTATAATCGACTGGAGGAAGAAACTTTGGCGGACGTAATCCGGTTACTTTTTTCTCATTAAAGTCCGTAATTTTAATTTTACCGAATACTTCTACCGAAATATCTTCTGGGAGTCCAAAATAGAATTCTATTAATTTCTTTTCTCTTCTACCAGATCTAAAGGTTCCTCCATAAGACAAATCAACAGTCTTTCCTAGAATAGAAGTTTCTCTTGGTTTCATCATTGGGAATTTTTGGAAATCATATTGCACAATAGATTCTACAGGATATCCATTTTTCTCAAATAGTGCTTTATTTTTTTCTAAATTGTATGATTGCGAAATCACATTAATAGGCTTTGTAATATTAATATCTTCCTTATTCCAATTTGAAGCCCAGGGTTTCTTCTCAATAGAAGGCCAAATTTGTTTTAGAGATAAATTCGGGTCACAGTACAAGTAAATGATTTTTCCATTAAAGTTGTTTATTGCTTTATAATTAAGAATCTGTGGTCTGTCTTCTTGGCCACCAAAGAAATTAACAGCGCCATTAATGACTACTAATGCATCGTATACATTACTGGTAATATTCTCATAATGGTCTTCAATATTAAGCACGTTGACTGATCTGTTTTGTTGATCTGAAGACAATACCTTAGTATAACAGTCAACTTCACATCCACCTTCAACCATCATTTCTATTAAAGAAGCAGCTTCACCTGATCCTCCGCTTGATCCAACCTTTTGGCCAAAAACAATTCTTGCGCCTAATTTCAATACTGCTAATTTCATAGATCACCTTTTGTAGTAGAATAAAGATTATATTATATCATATTTTTGATATTTGTACACACTATTTAGCAAATTTTACTCGTGACACAGCATCACCTATAAAGTGATAACTGTTGAATTATTTTAGGGAATAATGTTTACTTTTGACTGGGTTTGATGTATAATAAATTAACTGGTCTTATCAATACTAATTTATTATTATTTGAATAGTTTCAATATATCTGAATGGTCAATAAGGTATCCAATTACTATACTGCCACCAACTACTAACCACTTCCAAGTTTCTAATGCATTCAACCTTTCAGAAATATCTTCTCTATATTCATCTGATTTTTCTTCATGTTCTTTAAGTTTAGATTCAATACGAAATTCCATATCATCTAACTTATCCACAATCTCTTTAGTAGTTTCTTCCATTTTCTTGTATAGATCCTTGACATCAGTTGTAGTTTCTTTATTATTATTCTCAAGATTGTTTAGTCTGTTGTCGTGTACTATTAATAATCTTGATACTTCTGACGATGCTTTAGCAATTTCTGCAACTGTATTATCTATCTTGTAAACTACATTCTGCAGAACAGCTACTTCAGTTACAAGTTTATTAAGGTCATTACATGGTGAATTATGGTCACTCATTGTTCAAATCCTTTTGTTTTCTAATCCAATCTTGGAGTGATTTAAGTTGTTCTACTACTTGATAGTACGTACCGTAGTTTCCACTGACGGATTCAACAAGGGTAGAGAGTTTAACATCGGAGGGTCCTTCATAAGAAGTTCTGGAGGATTCGGGAACTTTGTTTTCTGCGGCAGCGTTGAGCAACTCGATAGCACCAGTATTGATACTACACTTAGCATCAGATTCTTTGGTAATATATTCAGGAACTTTCTTAATGATAACATGAGTTTTGCCTTCCACTATTTTGACTTTTTCTATATATTCAGTAACAACTTTTGTCGTCACTTCAGCAGTTTTGGTTTCTAGTTGTGCAATCTGGATTTGCATATCTTTAACTTTTACTTGCCAGTTTGCTTCGTTTACCGAAACTCCTATAGCAAATGAATTCAGGCATAGTAACATGCCTAACCCAGAATACAGAGCCATCTTGTAATGAGCAGGAATTGGTATCAATACACCTAGAACAAGTCCTAAGAATGAGATGCCACTAAGAAGGTAGGTTAACCACTCAGGAATTAGATTCAGTAGGAACATTAGCTTTTCTCTTAATGACTTTCTTTTGGCCTAATTTGAATTCGGGATTAGCAACACCTGAAGTATTATTAGCAGGAAGTACTCCACCTTCTTCATCGAGGAATTTCTTAACGAGGATTTCTTCTTCAACCAATATGATATTCTTTTGGTCAATGGTTTCAAGTAATGTAGTAAATCTTGATTCTAAATTTGAATCGTCATTATGTTGGTATGATTCTTTGATTAGGAAATAAGCAGCAATAAGATTCTTGGTGTATTTGTCTCCACCTGGTAACTTATTGAGTAATCTTTTAAGATTGAATACTAGACGTTGAAGATACGTGTAAGCATCCTTTTCTTCTGGAGTAGTGAGTTGATTTTGCTTTTTGAGGATTTTACCCTTAGCATCTATAATACCCAACTTGAATGCATCTGATTCTTCAAATGGAGTTACTAACATTGAAAGTATTCTATAGGCTAGGAGATTGTCGATAATTCTCATTATAGTTTCCGAAGTACAGATATTATAGTTGGATCCAGATGACCTAAATCTTGTTCTGGTATTCTGTTAAGATACAATAAGAATGGCAATAACATATCACCATAACTATCATCTATTTTAAAAAGTAACATTTTGGTAGCATTATCACCAAATACATTGTAGAGAACAATTATATGATTCAGAATCAATCGTTCTCTCAGTGTATCTTGTTCAACGTACCGCTTGAATAATTTATTTATATAATCGAATCTACATAGGTCTGATTCGAATTCTCTAATGGAAAAGCACTGAGGGTTTTCATAGCAATTCATTGCAAATTGTATAAAATTCTCAGTGCTTAATTTCATCTTATGCTACAGTAAGTTTGACTGCGGGTGATGTTTCACTTACAGCATTAGTAGCCGAAACAATAACACGATATTTGAATCCGTTTAGACCAGTTGTTGCACTGATTGCTAATGTAGCAGTAGTAGCACCAGTATAAACACCAGCATCAGTCACGTTAGCATAAGTGTTGCCATTAGCAACTGTTGATCTTTGCCACTGATAAGACAATGCACCACCACCAGAACTGATTGCAGCAACAACTGCAAATGTAGTAGCAGCGGGAGCTGTTACAGAACGTGCAACTGGTTTAGTTGTTAAAGTAATATCATAAGTTCCCGCAGTGTCGATACCAGCATCATTAGTACGGTCGCCAGCAGCAACTGCAGTAACGGTCATTGGAATCAAGCATTCTGCTTTGTGACGGATTGCTCCAGCCGCATTTTTATACTGTTCATACAACCACCAACCTGGACCAGTAATACCTTTTGCTTTTGTATCTGCATCAGCGGCTTCAGTATTATCAATGAAGATTGCTTTTGCACGTTGTTCTTCGTTTAAATATTTTGGGACGCTAGCATCAGCGTCCGTTTTTCCCCATAAACTCATTGTTATCTCCTTATTGATTGTAGATATATTTATTTAATATATTAAGTTAGTTCTTTAACTGTAAATGCAAACCAAACATCTAATTTAGTGGCATTATCAACCCGTCTAATGCAAAGTGTTAACATATTTGGACTTCCTCCACCATGCATGCTTGCTGGACCTTCATCACCTGAAGTATTCTTTCCAATAATAACTCCACTGTGTCTCATATAGGTTCCATTTCCATTTGGTACAGTAAATGTATTACCTTGGTTACTAGAATAAACATCCTGATACACTCGGTATTGACTATGGATTCCAAATGTAGTCCAAGCTGGTACAGTTGTACCAGCAATATTCAACGGACCTTCATACCACTCATAGATAATAGTAGATTGATTAGCATTATTATTACCAATTTCGTATTCCATAATTTTAATTATATCAGCAGAATTAGCACTACCATTTTGAAAACTAATCAATGGTCTCATAGTATTATCCATAGTCCAGCCACGATTAGTATTCGTAGCATGATTATTAAATGCATACAACTCACCAGCTTCTTCAGAAGTAACAACTGTTATAATATTACCAACATTTGCTGTTACTGTGCCCGATACTGGTATAGGATTTCCAACATCATTTTTAATTTCTTGATTGTTTGTAAAAAGGTAACTCACACTATTCTCCAGCCATTTCTATAAAGTAATTGAATTGCACCATTGTCTAATTGAATAATGAAACCGGTTGGATCATTATCAACAGTTCCTAAAACAGTTATTGGATTAACTGAAGCATTACCGGATTCATCTTTGATTATCAACATTCGACCAGAACTTGGATTGCTAGGTAAAGTAATAGTAGTTGGTCCGTTATAGGTAACACCAACATAATAATCATCAGATGAGATAGTATATGTAGAAGTCGTTACATTGTTGGTAGTATAAACTATATCATGAGGATTAACTTCAGCAAACTCAAATTTCTTTAAGGTTGCATTGTATCTCAGATATCTACCATCATAGATTGAACTTCTTACAATGTCATCAAGATAACGAAGATTCACTTCACCACCACCAGGACCAGCAAGAGAAATCTTACCCATCCATTGCTCTATGAATTTTAACTTATCTCTAATTTGTCTAACATCATTATCAACAGGACCGACTTCTGGTTGTTGATAAGATTGTTCGTTGAATAATTTAGTTAGTTCTGGGGTTAAAACAGATTCTGGTAATTCCTCCATAATAGGTTCTGGTTCAATATAAACTTCTTCAAGCGTATGAAACTTGAATGGATTTGATTCCTTTACCCGTTCTGATATTTCAGTCAATCTATTTTCTTTTTCAGATTGCTCTTGTATCTTTGCCAATTTGGCATCAGACATCAATTTTAGGAAATCACCAAATTCTGCCATTTGATTACCCTTTGTTTAAATGTTTGAAGTATCCAATACGCTTTTCTTGCTTATTGAACCATTCTTCGGAAGGTTTCCCCTCACCTTTATAATATGCGAGAGGTTTACCGGATTTCTTAGAAACAATTGCCCACTTGCCGTCTACTTGTTTCAATACTTCTTCAAGATATTCTTTGAAGGTAATCATTACTTTTCAACCGTAATTGGTGGAACGTATTCTTCTTTTTTATTCTGAGAAGTAAACCATCTGTCAGTATGCTTGTGTTGACCTTTATAATAGGCAAGAACCTTGCCGGTCTTCTTAGAAGTCATGGCAAGTTTCCCGTTGACAAGTTTCATTTCTTCAGTAATGAATTCTTTGAAGGTAATCATATCAATCTTCAAGATCTTCTTTAGTCAATTTATCAACTGCTTTATTAATGCCAGTTCTACGTTTTTTAGCAAGTGCTAAATGTTCTTTTTCTTTGGCAATTGCATCTTTAGAATATTCTCCAGCACTAGCACTGCCTGCAACTTTAGAAGCAAAATTTGATTCTGCACTAGCTTTCTTGACATAAGAACCTAAAGTTTTCTTTGACAATTCATCAAGTTGTTCTAATGATTCTTTAAACTCTTTAAAGTTTTTCATTCCTTTCTTTTTACGAAGCAATGCAAAATCTTGAGCATCTACTTTACCGTTATCATTAGCATCCAATTTCTTATGATTAGGATGAGCAAATTTTTCGTCCATTACATCTTCTTGTACTTTAATGCCACGTTTCTTGAGTTCCGCTGCAACTCTTTGTCTTTGGTCATAACTACGAGTACCTTTAGGTTCTTTTGCATGTAATGCGTGAAGACTTGTCAAGGTATCAGTCTTGACATTACTTAGATCATGAGTTGATTCATCCATTACATCTTCTTTTAAGTGCCCAGCACTGTGTGCTTGCTTATAAATTTTACGTGCGCTTTCATTGCCTGTAATTTTATCTATAGGATATTTCGAGTGATGTTTAGGATCTATCAATCCTTTTATTTCAGATTTTGCTTTACTAATAATTTCTGAAGATTGGACTTTAGGATCCCCATGCGAAACCATTTTAGAGAAAGCCATATCACTTCCTGCCTTTCTATCATCATTGCCCGAAGTGTTGTGTACTTTATCTTTATAACTTTTAAGAGTTGCTGTTGATAACTCATTCATAGTAATATAAGTTTCTTGGATTGATTGTAATGCTTCTAATTCTGATGTGTACATTTAGTTCTCCTTATTTTAAAATTGATTTAAGCATCCACTGATGCTTTTTATGTGCTGTTAAACGGTCTGCTAAGAAATTAGCATAACCTTGTTCATTTACTTCTTGTGATACTTGAAATGCAGATTCCAACGATTCAATCATCAACACATTAGCTTCATATAGATTAACCAACATAGCATTCACATTATCTGGTTTAACCATATCTTCATTGATTGTTTTGTATCTAGTCAATTCAGTCAAACTAATAGGAGCATAAGCATCAAAAGTTCTAATGAATTCAGCTAATGTATCTATAGCACCATAAGTGGCAGCATAGAAATCACCAAAGAAATTGTGGAATTGTGGAAAATAGAAAGATTCTACATTCCAATGATATGAAGCACTTTTAAAGTATAACACAAAGTTGTTAGCAAATACTATTCTTGAGGTTGCAATTAACTTATCCATGTTTTAGTCTCTGTTGATTGGATGAAGACGAGCATTTTCAATTTTTCTAATTTTAGGCACTAACTTCATTGCTGCTTTATCGATTAGTTTCTTTTTCTTAGCTACGATTCTTTCAATACGTTCTTTTTCTTGGACGGTCAATTGACTCAAAGGTTTCCTTGCAAGTTTTGCTTTAAGTGCATTGATTGCGGCATTACGCGCTCGATGATTAATTCTTTGTGGACTAGAACGAGTATGCAAAGCAATCTTCATCTTACGCATACGTTTACCTTGAGACTGTTTGAATCTTATAGCAGCTTTGATGCGTTCCATTCTTGATAATACTTCAGTAAGATATGATTCGTTCATTCCATCAAGGTCTTTAACATGAGCAACATGGTTTCCTTCATCGTCAACTACATGAAGTTCATCGTCGTCATAGGTACTTAGAATATCTTCATCAGACACGGAATTGAGCATATCATCCAATTCGTCATCCGACATTTCAGAATCATCTTCTTCAGAATCTTCATGTAATTTATATTTGATTTTCATTCTGCGTAAAGAGTCTTTATCTCCATTTGGTTCTATAGTACTTCCAACTCTATGAGAACCTTTGCTTTCATCGTCAAAATCACTTTGAGTATTTTTTGAATCATCGGAATCTTGATCTCCTGGACCGCCATTGTCATCTTCGTCACTATCGTTTGGGTGAACTTGGTCTGGATTAGTAACTCTTTTTACTTTTTGTGAGCTTACTAATTTGGATGAATCTTCTTTTACTAATGCCGGCATAAGTTTCTTATCATACATGATTCCTGCTTCAGTGGCAGTATTCAACATATTTTTAAGAATCTTTAATGAATCAGATTTCAGTGGATTCTTTGAAAGTGTTTTGAGTGCCTTATTGATAAGTTCTTCTGGTGATGAAGAATCAGAATCAACACCAAGAGTACCAGCAACAATCTTGGCAATTTTTAGTTTGTCTGAACTTGAGTATGTCATTTCTTGTATTTTTCCTGCTGAATAAGAATCTTGGCTTCCATAATCGGATACTGCTAATTCCATTTTGTGATATGAATTCATTAAGTAATCTTCGTGATGAAGATAGACACCCAATCTTTTAAGAATATCCACGGCTACTTGTTGAGCTCTTTGGAATGTATGGAAATCATCTATAGATAATGAACCCGATACGATGCTTTTTTGAATACCGAATGCTTGGTCAGTTGCCTTAATAGCATTAAGCAATGCTACGGGATCAATGTTCGGTGTTTGAGTTAATTTCGTGTATTCAAAGATTGCTTCTTTACTTATATCAAAATTCTTAGTAGTAAATCCTTTATATGTAACTTGGTTTGTTGTGACATTACCAAAATCTTCTTTTAAAAGATTACTAGTTTCTTCATCAACCATCTTAACTTCTACAAGCCATTTGCGTTGTATATTACCATCAGAATCTGTAACTGTAAGGTAATTGCTACCTCTACTAAGTATTTCCAAATATGTATCATTGGATTCAACTATATCTCCCACATTAAAGATTTCTCCGCGAAAGTATTGCTCACGAATAGTATCTAATTCAGTGGTTTTTTCAAATTCGATATTTGGATTAGAATGCTTTGAATATGGAGAATTATCCAAAGACTCAATGAGATCAACCTTTTTAAAATCTATCTTATTAGTCTTTGGATTAAATAATGATTGGTATGTTTTCATTTGGGTTCCATCTATAACAGTAATAATCTATTTATAAATTTTTAGAACCCAAATAATATTAACAATTCCATTTTTTGAGGGCTAATGCTTTTCTAGTTGGATTTCCGTCTTTATCTTTCATAGGTCCATCAACTCCGCTCATGCGAGCACAAAATGATTTTCTTCGTTTTGCGGCCTTACTTCCAGGTTTCAGTTTTGAAGGTGGAGTAGTAACAGCAGTTTGTAGATGACCGCCGGTTTTTCTATTATAGGCATCAACTCCTTTTTGAGTTAATCCGCCAGTAGAACTTTTATGACCTTTTGCATCAATAGCATATTCTAGTAGTTCTTCATCAGTAAATTCTTCAAAGTTTTCCCAAAAGATTTCAGAATCGATTCCGTGTTCTAATGATAGTTCTTCAATTACTTCTTCAATTAAATCAAACTGTTCTTCTAAACTTTCGGGAATACAATTAGGGACCTTTTTTCCATTTTTCTTTTTCATTCCATATTGTTCATATCCTTTCCAACATGGGTCTTGTTCTGCAATAAAATTTTTATACGTTTTCATTTTGATTCCATTTCGACAATAATAAATTATTTATCAATTTTAGAATACAAATCCTGAGGTATCTTTTTCTTGTTTGTTAGATCTTGCTACAAATGGAGTGTGATTAGAAATTCCAGTTTGAGCTTCTGATTCAACATCAAATATCCTCATTTTATTTCTGTCTATTCCTACCATGAATTTGCTGTAATAACTTGGATCATTATACCGATTCTTTAATTGCTTAATCATTATTTGACCAAGATTTGTTAATTCTTCTGTAGAAATTAATGCTAGCATCAAATCGCATGTCTGAGGAAGACCAATACTTTCAGAAGTATTTGTCAAATCTAAATCTGAACTATTGATACCTTCTCTATTAGATTGAGTAGCACTAACAAGTGGAACATTATACTCTACTGCTAATCCTCGTAATTCTTCAGCAATTGCTTTCACATAAGAATAACTGTTTACGCCTGCTCCGTATTTCATTCGTTGTGAAGAACAAATGTTTAAGTAATCAACAAAGATTATATCTGGAGAGAAACTTTTCTTTGATTTTAATTCTTCAATCAATGCTCTAAAATGGCCGGTATGAGCAGTAGATGTCGGATATTCTTTAATGATTAATGTGCCATGAGACTTCTGTTTAAGCTTATTAACACGAGAAGAGAAAATATTCTGCTCTATAGTCTTTAATTCTGACATTCCTAGGTTTAGAAGATTAGCATCAATACGTTCAGCAATTCTTTCTTCTGCCATTTCCATAGTAATGTATAACACATTCTTACTTTGCATTAGAGCTGCAGCAGCAAAATGGCACATCACCAAAGATTTCCCAACACCAGTTCCCGCAAGTAATATATTGAGAGATTTTCTTGCTAGACCACCATTAGTAATTTTGTTTAGTATATCAATATCAAACGGAATCTTTTCTTCTACTCTTCTATAATATTCAAATCTAGAGTCAGAATCTTCGAAGAAATCATGGCCAACATTAGTATCAAAACAAATACTAAGAGCTTCTGATAATAAGGTTGGAATTGCTTCCTGAGTATATTTTTTATCTTTGCCATCAATGATTTGCATTGAAGAAATGATTGCATTGAATACTGCCCTGTTTTTGCAAAATTTCTCGGTTTCTTCAATAAGCCATTCGTCATTTGTTGGTTGATTCTCTAATGACTTAATTAAGTATTCAACTTCTACTAAAGTTTGGTCATTGACATCCTGACGGTTTGATGCTTGAATTGACAGGATTTCCTGAGTTGGCATCTTATTGAACTGATCAACAAAAGACAGAATTTCTTCAGTTACAATAATTTCAGGTCTTTCTTTAAAATATTCTCTTTTAATAAATGGAAGAACTTTTTGACTATATTCAGCGTTATGAATTAAATTAGATAAAATAGTAGTTTCTATCTTACTCATCAATGCCACCTTTAAAAACAGTAGTTTTGTCTTTAAGAGATTCTTCTAAAATTTGTACTAATATATCACCCAAGCAATTTTTGAAATCTTCCTTATTATCATCAGAGATATATCCTTGATGAAGAGTATATTCAAAATTAAGGATTGGTTCGTTAGGGTCTGGAAATTCTACTTTTCCAAATGAAAAGATAGAGCCTTTGAATTTATCTTCTAGGATTTCTAATGCAACAACTTCTGTTCCAGAAGCATCAAAGTAGTTATATGTTTCGAATTTAGTAGTCATAATATTCTCAAAATGTTATTATATCATAAAAATAGAGAGTGTACACACTGGCATACACTCTCAACACAGTTAAACTAATTCAGAAATTTTTTCCAAATCCTCTAATTCAACCTTTGATAATTCTGATTCAATTACTGAATCAGATAGCATTTCTGATTCTGTCAATTTATAAGATTCTTTTATCCATTGTTGGAAATCCTTTTTTGCTAATATAGGAAGCCAGAATTCTTTATTGATAGTATCTTTTAATCTATATCGTTTATCTTCAAGCTCACCAGTAATTTTATCTACTCTAGAATACCAACCATTATTTGGCTTAATGACATGACCAGATTCTAATGCCATTTCTAATAATCCTGACCATTTAGAAACACCACCTTCAAATAGAACACTAATTGGAATTTTTGATTTTTCTCTTACATATCTTGATTTTTCTACATTGATGATAAAGTTATAACCAATGACTTCTGTTCCTTCTTTTTCTTGTTGTCTTCCAAGAATAAAAATATTATCAGCAGATAAGTAAACACCAGTTCCACCAGAAACTACAGGTTTGCTGTAAAGCTCCTGTGTATTATGAGAAATTATTCCGTTTTTTAATATATAATCGTGTGTAGGAGTTTCAATGTCGTAAACATCTGCCTTACGTGTATTAAATTTTATTGATTTGATTTTCATTTTTACTCCTGCAGTTATCAAAATGCCAACGCTTTCCGCCGACTTCTTTATTACAATATGGGCACATCATTTTAATATGAGACCAAGTTTTACCAAATGTTGGATTTAATGATCCTTTTCTAGAACCGGTTTTTAATGATCTAGCGGCATAGTCAATATTTTTTAATGCTGTTATTCTATTGCTTTCTTGATCTTCAGTAAATTTAGATCTGCCTAGTTTTTGACTGCTTGACTTAAGATCATAATAACCTTGAGCTAACTCATCTAATAAGTCATTATCTTTAGCATATACTTCTAAAGATCTTTTTATAAAATGCCGACTAACCCCAAATTTTTCTTCTATAGAAGTATAATGTAATTTATGGGTTATGAATAAATCCCATATAGACTTAGACATATCAATATAATTTTCAAATCCTAATGATATAGACTTCATATCTCTTTTATCAATATGAAGTTTCCTAATTGACTGTCCCATCAATATATTAGATTTTCTTCTTATCCACCCATAGATTTTATTATTACTTCTTTTTCCCGAAATACTTCCTCCCATCAATTTACATGCACTAATTAACCCGCAATTATCTGGATATATTTTTGCTAGTAGTTGATGGGCAAAATAATGTTCCTCTGGTGTTAGTTCAGCAATATTGTCAATATCATTATTTCCACCTAAACACTTTGGAACTATATGATGTTTCTCAATATACTCTAAAATTTTACTTCTAGATTTTGCTCTAGTAATTAATAATTCGTAATGTTTCAAATAATTCATATAAAACCCTTTAAAATGTATATATGAATTATTTATTGCAATTACGAGATGGGTTTTATATCAAGTTCCATTCCTTCTTGAAGATCCTCTACAAAGACCCATTCTCCATTTACCATGAATCTATGTCCTTGTGTAAATGATAGTATTGTGCCGTCTTCCATTTCAATATCAGACACATACGCGTCCTCATACTTAAATACATTAGTGACGGGTTGAAGTCCATTGGTAGTTTCCACTAACATTCCCGGCGTGATATTTTTTAGACTAATTGCACCATTATCCGAAATAACTTCCATTTCTTCTGTTCCACACATATAGATGTGGTTAACTGCTACCATTGGAATGTCTAATCTATTAAGATATGGCGTAATCATTCTAAAAATTGATTTCATTTGTTTAGCTCTAGACATATCTTGTACTGATTTTCCATCAATAGCATCTTCCATTTCTTTTTTGGAAGACATATTACCTAGAGAGTCAATGATAAAAATTACCCTATCTCCTCTATCAAGTCCTTCTAATTGTTTAATGACATCAAATTTGAATTCTTCCATATTCATTACAGGAACATGAAGAATTCTATTTGTATCAATATTAAGAGAACTAAAATACGCAGTTGGAGTTCCAAATTCGCAATCATAAAAAATCATAATTGCTTCAGGATATTTGTCCATGTAAGCTTTAGCCATGATTAATGAAAACATCGATTTGAAATGTTTACTTGGACCACACCATAATGTCAGACCAGGAACAAAACCTCCATCCAATTCTCCAGATAATGCAACATTTAATGCAGGAATCTGAGTTTGAATCATATCCTTTTTATTAAAATATTTTGATGCACTCAATACAGAAGAATCTTTAATGGTACAAGTCTTTTTAATTTTTGCTAATAATTCTGACATAATATTTCCTTTTTAAATAATAAAATAATATTATACACTATATCGATTATAATGTACACATTAGAAGAATGCATCTAAAGTCGATTGCTCTTTTAAATTCCAACCAATAGCATCGACAATCTTTTCTAATGGATTCAAGAACACTTTTTCAAACTGAGTGTTGTAGTCAATATACTTATGTAATCCGAATTCCATTGGTAATTCAGTAGGGAATCCAATAACATCTTCTTTAATAGTATTTGGGAGTTTCAAATAAACATATTTTAATTTGTCTCCTGCGCCTATTAAAGGATACTTCTGATCAAGTTTCATATCTTTAACAACTTTATTGTATAATAAACCTCCTCTGACATAAATCGGACAGCCTTTAGAATAAATAGTTTTGTCATTAGAAAATTTTATCATTCCATTAACTGTACTTGGAATAGCAATATCTTCTACTGCTAATGTTTTAAATTCCTGTCTAGTGTCTTCAATGAATCTTATGAGGTCCAAATTAGTGTCATTAAAAATAATATCAATAGTTGACTTCAATTTTTCTCTTATGGCAGTTGGAGTCGATGACTTTACAATCTCAATGCCCATAATTTTCATTTTTGGTTTATCATACTGAACACCTTCAGAGTTATGAACTCTTAATGCATATCTTTTCTTAGCCGTCCACAAACCTTTATCAGCAAGTACTTCTCGTTTCATTTGCATCTTTTGTTCATAGGCATTCATGTACTCTGCTAACTCGATATATGATTTTTCTATTAACGGAGTTAAGACTTTGCCGCAGAATGAATCCATGAATTTGATTTTATCTTCTGTCGATTTTTCACCTTGAGTCGTTTCGACCAAAGTTTCCAATGACACGTACACAGAATCGGTATCCGAAGCAATAATATAATCGGTGTTATTTGTTTTCAAAGCTGAATTCAAATATTTGTTAATTCTGTTTGCTATCCATTTTATCGAGAACTGTCCAGATGATGTTATGGATTCTGCCATTCTCAAATCATAATATCGGAAGTATGGCATTCCAATAGCTCCGTATGCACTGTTTAGTGTTTCCTTTAGAGCTAGTTGCAAGTTATTAAGTCTTGAAATTTCTTTTGATAGTTCCTTATTGTTCTTATCACTCTCGTATTGCTGTTCATGCTTTAACATTTGTTTCTTATGCATAGAACGATTTGCATACATAGTGTCCATCAACTCTGGTAGGAATCCGCGCTTATCTTTAGAATAGCACCAACCATTAGCAGTAATTGCATAATCAACTTTTGGAAGTTCAATTTTGTCTAATAAATTATCAATAGTGAATGACAATTTCGTAGTTGTTAATGTTTCTGGGCTGATATTGTATTGCATTATTAGATGAGGATATAATGATGCCAAATCGAATGACGCGATCCATTTATGAATGCCAGTAATAGGAGTCTTTACATAGGCACCCATTAATTCTCCTTTAACATTTCTGTCCATGTTAGGAATAATAATGTTCTTATTAATAAGATAGTGATAGATTGTAGAGTCCCATAGTCTAACCGGACTAAATGCTTCTTGATAATTAATCTTGGCAGTATATGCCATTGTGAGTTGTAACTCGATAAACTTTAATTGCTCATCCAATTTATCAATAAGCAATACGTCATGATAATTGTAATCAGTATATGTAGTCCATGATTCTTGCTTTATTTCTTTATCTAATTTATAATATTCATCTAATAAATCTTTATCTGATATATCACTAAACATAATGTTCTCCTATAATAAATGTATATAATATCACAATAACAACAAAAAGTAAACATCTATTGATATTATAAATAGATTGTACAAACTAAAAAAGCTACTCGCGAGTTCCTAGGCTCCAGTAGCACTAATCATTCTTAAGACAATTCAAGGAACTATCATGACCAGCGATCTTATATATTACGTGTATGCATATATTAGAAAGTCAGACGGAACACCATATTACATTGGAAAAGGTAAGAATACTAGAGCCTATGATATTCATAAAGGAATATCTGTGCCAAAGGATAGAACAAAGATAATATTCCTAGAAACGAATTTATCTGAAGTTGGAGCATTAGCAATAGAAAGAAGAATGATAAGATGGCATGGGCGAAAAGACATTGGGACAGGTATACTCCTAAATAAGACTGATGGCGGAGATGGAAATACTGGAGTTAAAAAACTTAAGCCAATGAAAATTTGCAAATATTGTTATAAAGAATTTAGCGGATGCAGTAATTGTTGTTCTAGATCGTGTACTAAAGAAATAATTAAACAGAATAGATCATTGAAAGCGCTATCGAACAGAAAGTATATCACTATAAATTGTTCCGTATGTAATAAAGAAATAATTACACATAATATTAGCCAGAAATTATGTTCTATTGAATGTAAAAATATTAATTTTGGTAAAATTGCAAAGCAAAGTAAACCTTGGTTTAAAAAAGACATTTTCAAATTTAAAAATGTAATAACTAAAGATGTATTTGATATGACTATATCAGAATTTCATCAATTAACAAAAATAAGCCCACAGAAAATATATAATTTAACACTAGGAAATACAAGACTAGTTTCTAAAACTTGGACAATATTTGACAGTTCTTTAAATGTATTCAAATCTGAAATAGAATTGCCACCTATGAAAAAGAAAGAATCAATACTTTGTGAATATTGCAACTGCAGTTTTGATCCTCTTAATTATAATAGATGGCATGGCACAAACTGTAAACAATTTAAACTGTTAGTCCGCGTCTAATTAACTCTAATTTTATCTGTGTTCTTCTATAAGACTTTGTATCCGAATTTTCATACTCTGGCCTAATTTTATGAGTGTCATATTCACCAGAGTAAAATTCCTTGA